>OGCL01000882.1_pt1 | contig 28605 bp, 19 predicted proteins | sample 1570041 | NCBI WGS metagenome assembly OGCL01 (sample SAMN06266162, study PRJEB24511) | hot springs metagenome | isolation source: Hot spring water | place: South Africa: Limpopo | collected 2015-06-22 | reverse complement strand
TAAAACTTGTTGATAATACAAAAAATTGGAAATATTGGTATCCTGTTGTTATATCAAAAATTGAATATTGAACACCAGATTTAAATTTAATTAATAATGTTGTTTATTATACTTCTAATGATGATAAACTACCTTCTTGATGAATAAGAGATGATATTGAAGAAAATGATATTAATGATCCTTTAAATAGAGTTATTAATAATGAACCTTTAGATTGAAAATATTCATTTTATATATGAATACCTTATGCTTCTATTGAAACAAGTTATCAAAATGCTTCTATATGAAATATTTCACCTTGAGATATAGTTATCTTTAGAACAAAAGTAACTAATATATGAAAAGCTTCTTTAAAAAATCCTTATATAACACAAGATTTATCTCCTTTATGATTAAAAGATAATTGGATTGATACAAAAATTAATAAAGTAATATTTAATCCTAAATTAAATAAAACTAATATATGATGAGAAAAAATCATTGATTTTAATTGATTTAATACAGATGCTGATACAACAAATAATGTAGATACAAGTAATATTTGAAAAATTAATTTTAAAGAATGATTAAATTCTAAATTCTTTACTTCTTTCCCAAATAGTAAAATTGATATTATACCAGATAAAGATATTGTATTAATTGATGGTTCTAATACTTTAATTAATGGTTGAGATATTGAGTTAATAACTGAATTAAAAATAATAAAATTAAAAGATAATAAAAAACCTCAAATAGATTGTACTTCTATTGCTACTTGTTTTCGTGCTAATAAAAATCCTAAAAATGAAGATATTATTTGAAATATAGATATTCCTTTTGTTGCAGATGCTGTTGATGAAACTGATAAAAAAACTTATTCAGTACATTTTCCTATATTAAAATCTCAATTATATGTAAAAAATAATAGTGATTTTAGATATACAGATGGTGCTAATGCTAATATAAAATGAATGCTGAATAGTGATAATACAACTGTAACTTATCGTGTTGATAATTTTATATCACAAGAATATACAGATCATACAAAAGAAAAAATATGAAAAGCTCGTAATCCTTATTGATATATTAGACTTCCAATGTGAGTTAGATATGTTCCTAATTCATTAAAACAAGTAAGTAATATTGTTGATTGAGTAGCTTGAGTTCCAACTATAAATGTTGTAAATTCAGCTTGATTTGAACCAACTATTACTGAATATACTGAGTATTGAATAATAAATCATACATCAACTAATTCTTTTGATAATACATTTTTGACTAATAGTAATTGGATGAAAGTTTCATGATCTAATGATAATCATTTTCAATATATGAAATGAACCCCATTTAAATTTAATTACTTTAATACAAATTATAACTATTATAGAATAACAGATGATGGCTCATTAGCTTTATGATATGCAGTAGATCCTTCAAATCCAACTAATTTGAATGAATCACAATATTACATTGATAAAAAGAATTGATTACTTCATACTATTTGAGATGTAAAAGTAAATTTTGATAGAATAAAACAATGAATAATATTACCTAATGGTGTTCGTTATTCAAATGAAAAATGATTATATAATTATTGAGATTGAATTACTCCTGTAACAATAGCAGGTGGAACAAGTGTAAATATATCAGCTTGATCTACAATTATTTTTACTAATTGATTAGAATGAGTTTCATTTTCTTGAACTGTTGTTGATGAATTCAAATCAAATGTTGATTATGATACTACTGCTACTTCATGGAAAAGTTATGCATTAATATCTCCTGCTTTTGTAAAATTGGATTTAACAAAAAAAGCTGAACATTGAGTTTATGAAAAAATTGTAACTGATGGTGCTTGAAAGGTAACAGAAATATGGTATCAATGGTATTGATATGTTGAATGAACAAATAAAGAAGTAAAATTTTGAGTAATATTATATAATGGAACACAATATAATAATATTAAATTTATTTATTGAGATATTGATAATACATTAAATATTCCTGTTATTTCTTGAATAAGTTCTTGAAAATGAGATGTTACTATGACATATAAATATTCTCCTTATAATTGACTTTCATTAAGAAATATGTCTAATGTTGATGATATTACTTTTGATGCATCTCCTGTAAATATTTATCAAGAGTTAAAAATACCATTATGATATTCACCAGATATAAGTGATGCTGTTAGTGAAAATGTAATTATGTATCAAGAAAAAAATGCTACTGGTTTTTATGTAAAATGACCTTGAAAAGATAATACAACATCAATATATCAATTTAATGTTCGTATAACAACTAATGATTTAGTTTGTTGAAGTGAATATGTAACTTCTGATTGATGAGATACTTTATCTTGGTGAAGAATATCATCACTTCGTTCTGATAAAGATGATATAGACCAATTTTGTTTTTCTTCATTAAAACCAACTATAAAGATATTAGATAATGGTTCATATGCAAAAGGTTGATATAAAACTTCTGATACAAATTGTACGGTAAATCATTTAGCTTTAATGTGATTTAATGCACGTGCTATTTGATGGAATAAAACTTCGGCAGCTTGATGTTGGCTAACTTATAATATACAAAAAGTAGAAAAAGATTTATCTATGAATAAAATATCACCATATGATTTATTAGCAAAATTTTCAAATAAAACAGATACAAGACCTATTGATACAAGTTTAACATTAAACAATAAAAAAATAATATTTACATTAGATAAAGATATAAAAATAAATACTGCATTATGAGTAACTGAAGATATAAATACATATATACCATGATTTATAGCAAATTGATTTAAAATCTTATGAAAAAATGTATTTTATATATATGGTAATGCCGGGTGAAATTGATATGTATTAAGAACTTCTAATGAATGAAATAATTATGATATTGTTTATAAATGAATATGAAAAACTATATCAAAAATGTATATTTCAGACATGTTAAATATAATATTTTTCAGTAATTGACAATATATAAGAGATACTAATTGATGATCTTGACCATGGTCTACACCATTAACATTAATTGATTTTAATTGAATTAATGATGTTTTATTTACAACTAATTCAAATTGATTTGTTTTATGAAATAATTGAATTATGTGGAAAACTATTGACTGATGACAATCATTTGAAAAAGTTAATTTAAAAACACAAGTTAATTTAGCATTAGGTGAAAATTTAATGACAATTGATAATTATGCAACAAAAGATATTTGGATTGCTACAAATCGTTGAAATATACTATATAGTGCTAATAATGGTTGAAACTTTTCTAAAAAAACTTCTTGATCAACATTAGATACAAAATTATTATGATTTGAAGATTGAAGTCAAACATTTAAAAATGTTGAAAAATTAAATGTTGTTTGAAATAATATGACTGGAATTGATGGTGTTGATAATTGATCTTCTATAAAATTTGATAATTTTAATTATCTATTAGTATGAAAATGATATAAATCATTATCAACAACTGCTTCTAATTGAAAATTTTTAACATATGTTTGAACAGCATTTAGTGTATCTCCTTATATAACAACAAACTTTATTAATTGAGATTTATATTTAGATATTTATATATCAAATAAAGAAAAAGTTAGTGATTTAAATTATATAATAATAAAAGATACTGCTTGAACTACAAGTTTAAAAATATTAAACCCTAAACAATTCGAAATTAATTGAAGAAATAATTTTATTACTTGATGGAATACTATAAAAGTTCCAATAAGATCATTAGTATCATCAAATAAATGGGAACATATATGAACAAATTGGAATAATTTAACAACAATAGAATTATATTCTTATGATATAAATAAAGATTTTAACTGAAATTATTATACTATAAGTAATTTAAGAATAGCTCCTATTACAAATCTTTCTAATATTCAAAGTGTTAATCTATTTCCTAATGGTAATATAACAAAAGTTACTTGAAATAATGAAATACTTAATATGGATACTTTATCATGAAATACTAATAATAAATTTTCATTATCTGCTTTTAAAAAATCTGATAATACACTAAATTGATATTTAACATTAGATATTTATACTTCAGATAATTCTGCAGAGTTTATAAAAAGTTTATTTATATGAAATACTAATTGAAATGGTATAAAATGGAATAATTTAATAAATTATGTAAAGTGATGAACTTTAAAAACTTGATGGAATACATTAATTCTTCCATTTAATAATAGTTGAGATAGTAATATTATTTATACAAATAAATATGATATTAACTGGTCTTCTTTAGAAATATTAAAGTTTGAAGTTCAAAATAATATACAAACAAAGTATAACTTATTTGCATTAGATAATATAACATATTCTTCAACAGCTGATACAACGTTTAATTATATAAAGTTTTTTAATAATTCTGAATGAGCAGCTTTTGATACAAATAAAACTTATTTAACTTATGATAATATTACTTGGTGAAATACAGAATTACATGAAGAATCTTGATTTAATTTTGTTCAAATAGTAAAACTAAAATGACGTGAATTATATTGAGTTGCTAATTCAGCAAATTGATGGATTTCATATTATTCATTAGATAAATGAAAAAATTCAAAAAAATACTCTTCTAATTCTTGAATTAAGTTTAAAGTATTTGATGCTTATGATTATGATTATTGATATTCAATATCTTCTTCAAATAAACTTTATAAAATGGAATTAGTTGATAATTAAAATAAAGAGTCAGTATTTTATATATTGACTCTTTATTTATTTTTATATATAAAAATATTATTTTTTAAGTATTCTAATTAAAAACAAAATAATAATATTTAGTTTTTTTAAAAAAAATTGTATTTTTTTAAAAAAAGAATATACTTATATAGTAATCAATCAAGGGAAGAAAAAATCCCTTAAATAAGGGAATTAATGATATATAAAAATGTATAAAAAAATAGAACAAAAATTAAGAAAAAAAAGGAATAAAAATTAAAAAAATAATAAATAACTCAAAAATAAATCAAAAAATACTTGAAGAATATTTAGCAACAAAAAAGCAAGTTAAAATTCAAAAAATAATAATAAGATTTAAAAAGAATCAAGTTCCCAAAATTCAAAATACTAAATTTACTAAAAATGGTACTAATATAGAAAATATTAACAAAAATAATTTTTTATTAATTGATACTTTTCAAGAAGAAACATCTTTTGTTTCTTTTTTATTTTGATAAGTCTGATTATTTTTTTTAGTATAAAATGAGTTCATATATTGATAATTATTATTAATCTTCAGTGAAAAATGAATACATAATTTCACTTATATAATAATTATATTCATAATTATTCTAATGTCAAATTTATTATATATTTTTTATAAAAAAGAACTAAATGAGCTCTTTCTTATATATAATTTCCTATTTCTTTTTTTAAACTATGTGGGATTTCATTAATAAATGGTGAAGAATATTGATTTACTCCTTTTCAAAATATAACTCTATAATCACTATAAGTAATATATAAATTCTTTTTAGCTCTTGTTATAGCAACATACATTAATCTTCTTTCTTCTTCAACACCAAGTAAAGTTTCTAATGACTTTTTGCTTGGTATAATTCAAGATTCAACAGCTGGTAATACAACATTTTCAAATTCAAGTCATTTTGATTTATGAATAGTCATAAGAGATACAAAATCTTCATTATCATTTTTATATTCATTAATATCTGTCATTAAAGCTATTTTTTCTCAAAATTCAATTATTCAATCGTATCATGGTAAATAATTATAAAATTCAGCCATAGAAACAAGTTCTTGTATATTAGCTAATTTATCTTCTAATTCATCTCATTTATAGTTTTCTTCTAAATATCATTTATAATTAGTTATACTAATTAATTCTTTCATAAAGTCAGTAATTATCATACTTTCTCCTTTTTTTATTATAGTTTGCATCATATTAGCAAATAAAGAAAATCATTCATAAGCTTTTTTTGATAATGATTTATTTAATAAATGAGGTTCTAAAATTACTTTATGAATATTTCATTCATTAGATTTTATAACATTAACAATTTCTTCAACTGCTTTTTTTCATAATCATTTTGCAGGAATATTAATTATTCTTTTTAAAGAAGTTAAGTCATTAGGATTATTAATTATATTGATATAAGACATTAAATCTTTAACTTCCATGCGTTCAACAAATGATAATCATCAAAATATTCTATAAGGAATTTTATTTCTAATTAATGATTCTTCTAAAAAACGAGAAAGATAATTATTTCTATAAAGAATAGCCCATTTTTTATAATCTCAAGATTTTTTTATTTCTTGAACTATAAAATCACTTTCATTATAATAAGTATTAGCATTATATATGTAAATAGGATTTCATTCTTCTTTATTAGTAAAAAGATTTTTTTCTAATTTAATAGTATTATTACTTATTATATTATTTGCAGCATTAATTATATTTTGTGTTGAACGATAATTTTCTTCTAATTTAATAACTTTAGCTTCTGGATAATCTTTTGTAAAGTTAATAATATTTTTCATATCAGCATTACGAAAAGAATAAATAGATTGATAATCATCTCATATAACACAAAGATTTCTTGTTTTTGAAGCTAATATTTTTATAATTTTATATTGTATCATATTTGTATCTTGATATTCATCAACAAAAAAGAATTTAAATTGTTTATGAAATTTTGCTAATACAGTATCAATTTCTAATATTTCTAAAAAGTTTAATAATAAATCGTTAAAATCCATAGCATTTTCTTCAAAAAGACGTTTTATATATTCTTTATAAAAGTCTACAATCAACCTATCCATATCTTTTTTTATTTCTTTTTCTAAATAATCTATTTTTATTCAATAATTTTTTATTTTATCAATTTTTTCTTTTAAAAAAGTATGATCAGCTATTAAAGGATCAATATTAAATTCTTTCATTATTGATTTAATAATTTTAGTACAGTCATTATCCTCTAATATAGAAAATCATTTTTTATATCATAAATAAGGAGCATAATCTCTTAAATATCTTGCTGCTATACCATGAAAAGTTCATAACATAGGAGTTCATATAATATTTTCGACAGTTATACGTTTTTGAATACGTTCTATCATTTCTTTTGCTGCCTTATTAGTAAATGTTACAGCAAATATTTCTTCTGGTCTTGCATGTTTATTTACTATTAAAGAAATCATTCTTTCAATAATAGTATGTGTTTTTCAGCTTCAAGCTCAAGCATTTATTAATAATGGTCAATTTATGTGATTTACAGCTTCTAATTGGTTACTATTTAACATTATTTAAGTTTAAAAATTATTATAAATATATAATAATAAAACAAAAAAAAATAATCAATTTTTAAATTTAAAAAAGTTTTTTTAACATTTTTTTATTTGAAAAAAAACAATTTTTAAATTATATAAACTATAAATATCCATAAAAATGGATGTTTTTAGTTTTAAAAGTCATGAATTTAAAACTTAAAATAAATAGATTAAACAATATTATTTTAATTTATTATAGACATAATTTTATTGAAATTAATCTGTTTATTCTTTATTTTTTTTAAAAAACATGGAACAAAAAACTTATATAGTATATTTTAAAATATTATTTACTTTATTTTTGTATATTTGATTTCTAAATAGTAACGTAAATGCGTTACAAGAAGTATGAAATACACCATTTATAGAAATTAAAAGATCATATAATATAGATAATATTGAAGATATATGAAATAGTAACACGGATGTTAATTTAATAATACAAAGAATAGAAGATAATATACAAAATGAAATAGAAAAAGTTAATTTAAATGAAATATATTGAAGTTGATTTATACATGAACCTCAAACAATAATATATAATAATTCTTTATTAAATCAATTTAATAATTATAAGCAAACTTTTATTGAAGAAGTAATTGTAACTTGATTTGATTTAGAAAACTCAGAAGATAGTGATATTATGAATAGTTTTATTGAACAAAAATTAGATTATAATATTATAGAAAAAGCTAAATTGATAAAAAATAATTTTACACCTTGACATTGTACTTGGTATGTAGCTGAAGAAAAAGAAGTTTTTTGGTTATGAAATGCTAAAGACTGGATAAATAATGCTAAAAAAGCTTGAGCAAAAACTTGAAAAATTCCAAAAGAAAGATCTATTGTTGTTTTCTTTTGAAAATGATATAATACAACTTATTGACATGTAGCTTTAGTTGAAAAAGTTAATAATGATTGAACTTTAACAATTTCTGAAATGAATGCTAAAAGGTTATGGTGAATAAGTACAAGAAAAATAAAATCAAATGATTATAGGATTTTATGATTTATTTATACTAATGATAAAAAATAAATATGAAAATAATAAAACTTTTTATATTTGTAGTATTATTTTTTAGTATAAAAAATATAGATTTTGTTATAGCTAGTAATGATAATAGTATAAATATAAATAGTAATATAACAAGCTCTTGATTCTATACTAATGATAATATTACAGATATTTTACCATATTATAAAAAATATGATAAATAATATTTAAAAGATTCTATAATACCTCATTTAATTTATTTAAATGAATATATAGAAGATATAGTTAATAATGAAATAGATTTATATACAAAGGAACAATTTTAAAAAAGATTATGTAATTAAAAATACAGTTGATCAAACTTTTTATTGTATATTAAGAAATCATAATTGAAATACTAAAAACCTAAAAATTAATGAGGGAGACAATTTAGAGATATTTATGCATCAAAATGATTAAAAATAAAATATATAATTTTAGAAATATTAAAATAATATTAAATTATTTTTAACATTATTTACAAAAGAGTTCTTTTTTAGAACTTTTTTTTGTAAACATAAAAAAAAAGATATAGCAATAATAATAATAATAATAAAAATAAAAATAACTTGAAAATAATTATATAAATATTTATATTATAATAATATATAACTTGTAAGATGCTTATTTTTTTTAAGAATTATACACCAATGGCATTTGATTTATTTAAAAACTTATTTTGATCAAAAAATCAAAATGAAAATAAAAACTTAAAAAAAGATATAAATAAATTTTTTACAGATTCATTTAATTTTGATTATTTAGTTTTATCAAAAAGACTTTTAAAAGTAAATGAAGATTTATTTATTAAAAAATTAACTGAGTTTTTTTATAAACATTATGTTTCAACAACAAATACTGAAAGAATTAATGTAAACTTAACATTAGAATTAATGAATAAGTTTTTTTTTCATCAAATAGAATTATCTTTTTTAGAGTTATATTTTAAAATAACATATATAAGTGAATATGATTTTAATTGGATTGATGAAATGTATGAAAATAATACAATTGAAGAGCAGAAAAAAAATAATAATGATAATAAGTTTAAAAAAGTAGATATATTTATAAATACTTTATTTAACTATAAAACTTATGATATAGAAATGTGAAATAGATTTTTTATTATAAACAATAATTGAACTTTCTTCATATTTATACCAGAAAGACACTTAGATTTAAATACACTACGTGAAATATCATTTAAAATTGAAAAAAAATATGAAATATGTGTTCTTGATCATCATGTTTATAATCAAGAAAAAGCTAAAATACAAGATTATTTAGATAAAAAAATAACTTGATTAGATAATATTATTAATCCTTATTTAAAATATTATTTTATTAATTCTTTAATAAATAAAGATGTTTGAGATTTTAACTTAACATACTTTTTTTGAAAAAGAAATGTTCATATAAATACATCTATGCGTTATAAATGAAAATATAGATTATTAGAAATTGAATGAGAAGATGATTTAGATGTAAACTATATAGAAGCGGATATTATTAGTTTAAATGGATGATTATCTTGAGTTATAAGTTATACAAAAATTAATCTTTGAAATGCTGAATATAGAGTTTTAATTATAAGAAAAGATGAACTTTATTATTTAAATATAAGACCTTTTTCTTCATGATTATATAGAAAAGAAACTGAAGAAGAAACTATTAATGATATATTAGATCGTTCAAACTTTAATATAGAACCTTTTATATTTAATTTTGGAAAGTTTAAAAATAATATTTTTATTTCTAATAATTGATTTGCAAAATTAAATTATAAAAAAGAATTAAATCATGCTAATATAAATTTTCCATTAGCATATTCTCAAAAAAATATAGATGTATTTTTAAAAAAATTAATTGTTCCAAAAACTTCTTGATTTTTCTTTATTAACTGACCAGTTTGAAGCTGAAAATCAGTAAGTTTGATGAATTTTTTAAAATATTATTATGATTATAGTGTTAAAAATAGTTTTGAAAATAAAAATGTTTTGATTTTAGAAAATCCAGTTGAAATGTTTTCAAGTTATTTAAAACAGATACAAGTTGATGATGAAGATTTTGATGATTATAAAGAAATATTATTAGCTATAAAAAGAGCAGATACTGATTTAGTTTCAATTTGAGAGTTAAGAAATTTTAGTTTATTTTGAATAATAAATGAAATAGCCATGTCTCAACCAGTAATTACAACATTCCATGTATCTAATATACAATCATTTCTTGAACTAATAATTGATTATTCTAAAAAATCATGACTTGTATATCAAAATGTATTTTGAAGAATAAATGTTTCTATATGTCAATTATTATTAGATATAGAGAATATTGAATGATTAGATAATATAAAAGATTATTTCTATAAGAAAAGTGAAAAGAAAGAATTATATGAAGAATTTTCTATAAAACTTAGTTTATATAAAGAATGAGATAAAGGAAATGAACTAAAAAAGATTATAATAGAATTCATTAATTTCTTATGGAAAATTGAAAAGTATCCTTTAAAAATTAGTCCTTGAAATACTTATAAAAAAGTTATTGAAGAAAGTATCTCTTCTGATGATATAATGAACTTTTTAGAAGATTGAAATAATGAACATAGTTTATCAAAAATTTATAATTATACATGATATGATAATACAATACTTTATAAAACATTAAGATTATTTGTTGAATGAAAAATGATATTAACAAATATAAAATTTGAAGAAATATCTTTGAATAATAAAATAGCTATATTTAATAAATTATTAATTGATTTAAAAAAAGAATATGAATAAAAGTGATTTCAAACTTTTTTTTCATAGGGTAAAAGATTTAGAAAATTTTATTGATAAAACAGATGATTATATATTAGAATGAAAAACAAAAGAAGATATAGAATCAATACAAAAAATATATAAAAAAATAGAGGATAATATCAGTGAAAAATCTTTATATTCTAAAATAATGAAAAAAAAATTAGTATTGTATACATCAGTATTTTTTTCATTTATATTAACAAGTATAAGTATTGTTAGTATCTTTTACTATAACTTTATATATGTTAAAGAAAAAGAAATAAAAATTGAATATAAAGAAAAGATTATAGAAAAACCAGTCGAAAAAATAGTATATAAAGATAAAATTGTTGAAAAGATTATAGAAAAACCAGTCGAAAAAATAAAAAATGTTTTAATTCTAAAAAATGATGACATAGTAATATTTATGTTTGAATGAAAAGAATATAATATGAAAGTTTTAGATATAAAAAATAGGTTTAAACAATTATGAAAACTTCCTCAATATCAAGATATTATGGAAAGAGAATTACAATTGATTGAAATTAATCAATTCAAATTAAATACAATAATAAAAATAAAAGATTTATATAATAAAATATTAAATATTAATTAAGAACATATGATAACAAGTATATTGATAATACATTTAATCTTAGCTCTTTATTTATGAGTGGATGATTTTTTAACCAGAATGGTTAATGTTATAGCTTCTTATTCATTATATTTTACATTACCAATATTTTTAATTTTATATGATATAAGATTTATTTATATAAGTTGAATATCATTAGTATTATTATTTATATTTTTATTATTAGTTGAAGTGAGAAGTTTTAGAGAAAAAGTTTGAATAACATCAACTTATGAAATATTTTGATGATGAGTAATGGATGTTCCTATTTATATATTAATTATAAATATATTGTATGCAATGTTTTTATTTACTGATTTAAAAATGTTATTAACTTTTTCATTTATATTCTTTTTAATGTTAATAATTGTATTAGTTATATTAATATTAAGATGACAAAGAAAAGTTCCTTTTTTTACTTTATACCTTATATTTTTAATATCATCTTGAAGTATTTTATATAAATTTATAACTTTATAAGTTTTATGTTAAAAATAAACAAAAAAATTGAATTAACATCAAATGATATTATCTATATTTATCAATATTTAAAATACAATTTTAATAAGGTTAAAAAATATAGAAATATTACATTATTATTATGAAACAACATAGAACGTCAAAGCTTTTTTAAATTTATTGAATCTATGGATTCTTGATATTTAAAAAAATCTAAAATACCATATATAAATAAAAATAATAAGATTAATAAAAATATCTTTTCACATGATATTTATGTCATATTAAATATGAATATAACACATTTATTTTTAAATTTTCTTTCAATAAAAATTCAATTTAATAAAATAAAAACACATATTAATACAACATTAAAAGAATTTTTTATTAAAAACCTAATATTTATTTTTGTATATTTTATTATCAGTTATATCATATTAAAATTATTATGAGAATGAATTGATGAACTTGCTTGATCTTGAAGTTTAATTAAAAATCTTGATATGATAAAATCAATTACTTCAAATAATTTATTAATTCAATTATTTTTTATAATAATTGCTTTATTAGTTTTTTTATTTAAGTTTTTAAAACATTATGTATTTTATGCATTTCCATTTTCAAAGATATATGTATTATTAGAATATAAAATGTTTTTGTATACATTATTTATGGATAAATTAATTATTAAAAATAAAAGCAAAATTGAAATATGATATATTGATATAAAAAAAGATTTTATTAATTATTCAAGTGTTATATGAAAATTTTTATCAACAGAAGAATTAATTAATTACCAAATATTTATTACTTGATCATGAAAAGCATTTAATCTTTGAAACTATTTATTATCACAAGCAATAGTTTTAGATTATCATTTAATAGATGAATACCAAAAAAAGAATGTTAAATTAAAAGTTGTTATGTTTAATGAATTAAAAGAAAATATTGAAGATTTAATTAAAGAATTAGATATGACTTTTGATACAAGTTTTTGAAAATTAAAATCTTTCTTTAATTTATTTTGATTAATGTTATATTTTTATGTTGTTATTTTAGTTTTAATTACTGTTGCACCTATGATTATGGGAGCTATGTAAAAAAAAGACTTTTTAACCAAAAAAGTAAAAAAAGTTGACAAAAAAAATAAAAAAATATAAAATTTGCAATTTTAACTTGAAAAAATATAATATACATTATATGTATGAGTACATTTAGAAAATAGCAAATTTATATATTAAAAAATATTTGTTAGAAGCTAAATTAATATTTTATTTTTTAAATTATTTAAACATGGTTTCTTTAAAAAGAAAATGAGATGAAAACATCTGAAAAATTATAGTTTTCTCTTTAACTATATTAATTGCAATTGGTTTTGTTGCAACTGCTACATATTTTTATAATATTAATAAAGAAAAAGCAATTCTTTCTTCTGTAATATTTGATCCAGCTTCTACAACTGCTGATATTAGAAAAGTAACAGGTAATTCTTATACTTGAACTGTAACTATTAGTTATGATGCTTTAAATTCAACTTATACAGCTAATTGGGGAACAGGTAATGCTTCAGATGCTGCAAAATTTGCTACTGATATAGCTAAAGTTGCTACTAATATAACTACTTCTGGTGCAGTAAATACTTACAAAGCTAGATAATAGTTAGTAAATTAAAAAGTATGGAATTAATTCCATACTTTTTTGTTTACAAATAATTGATTTTTATTTTACATTATTAACAAATAATCTGAAAAAATCTGTTTTTTTAATATTAACTCTATTAACAGAAACTATATTATTAGTTGAATCACAAATATATTGTGGATAATTTAATTTTAAATTATCACAGTCAGTATTAGTTATATCAGAAAAATAAAATTTATATTCAATATTTTGATTATCTTTTCATATAATAATATCTCTTGATAATGGTTCTTTTCAAAAAGAATATTCAAAAGGAATACTATTATAAAAATTAATATTTCATTTATTACTTTCTATAAAATTAAAATTAAAGAAAAATAATGCAATAGCTAATAAAATATCAGCAGTAAAAATTATCATAATTAGTATTTATTAAAAAAATATATAATGTCTTGCAGCTAATTCTGCAATTTTAGCTAAAAGAATACTATCAATATATAATATTAATCAAAATAAAGCTATTATATATCAGAAATATAAGAATTCAACAATTATATCTTCATTATTATCCATTTTATTTTAAAATTAATATATAAATATATATTCATAAAGCTAAAATACTAAATATATTAAATGATATTAATATAAAATTATGCTTTAATAGATCATTAATTCAATTTAATTTTAAATTAATATCTTTATTTATATTTTTTAACATTCTTTTTTTGTATAATACATTATCTTTTATACTATTATTTGAATTATTTTTTTTTATATCTAGTGATAGTCATTCAAAAAACTTTTTTACATATATTCAAAAGAATTTATAATGTAATAATATATAAATATAAATAGCAAAAGATACATTTATTAACATTTCTGAATCAAAAAAATAACTAACTAAATAAGCTAATAAAAACATAACATAAGCATAAATAATATATACTAATGTTATTTGTTTTAATTCATTTTTTTTAATTAAATAAAAAATCTTAAATCAAGTACCTAAAGTACTTATAACTATTGCTGTATATATATATTTATTAATATCTTCCATAGGTAATTATCTTAAATATAAATTATTACTATTATTACAATCATTTCAAAAATTACATAGTAAATATAATTTTCCTAAATATAAAAATATGTCTTTTTCAGTTCAATCACTATAATCCTTTCAAAAATAAATTGAAGAATAACCATTTTTTATTTTAAAATTATTAATATTTAAATCTAAATTATTATAAATATTATCTCAATTAGTCATTCTTTCTGTATTATTACTTCATGTAGCAGTTATTATAGGAATATATAGTTGATAAGTATTTGTTCAATTTTGTAATATTTTAAAATCACTATTAATTACAGAATATAATTGTCATGATAGTGTTTTTGGGTTACTTAATTTATTATTATTAACTTTATTGATGGTTATATCATATATATTTACATTAGTTGAATTTTTATAAGAAGTATATTCTTTAATAAATAATGTTGTCAAAACTGATAAATTTAACATTATTATTAATAATATAAAAAATGTTTTCATCATAATTATTTTACTTACTTTTTAAAAAATATTTACCATTATATTGTCAATTATAACACTCTTTAATTTCTTTTAAACACTTTATACTACCTTTTTGTAAAGAACTATAACATTCAGAAGAAATATCAGTTATTCAAGGACAATTAACATCTACTTTTTTATTATATAATGTAATATTATTATAAATAAAAGGATCTTTATTAGTTCATTCAATAAAAGTTCATGTATTAGTTATAGATAAAAAATCAATACTATTTTGTAATTTTATTTGATCTGATTTTACAATCATAAAAATAAAAAAAGCAATAGATAAAGAAATTATAACTAAAGATTTTAGTAAAGAGACTATTAATCACATTTTTTATAATAATTATTTTATATACTATATGTATCATATATTACTATTAATTAAAAAATTCAAAGTTTTTTTTAAAATTTACTTGATTTTTAAATTAATATATAATATATAGAATTAATAAAAAATAATTATTTTTTTTATATTATATAATAAGCAATATTCATATGTTAAAAAGACCTTGAGATGAACGTATTGGTAAAATTATAGTATTTTCTACTACAGTTTTTATTGCAATATGACTTGTTTTAACTTGAACTTATTTTTTTAATAAAAAAAAGTTAGAATCTACTGTTATGTCTGTTTTAAATAATCCTTCTTCAACGCCAGAAGAATTATATAAAGTTTGATTATGTGCAACACCTGCAGAATGATCACAAGTTGAGGTGGATGTTATCGAATGAGCAATTTACTTAATTTGTCCAAGTTGATTTTGACCTAATGCATAATTAAAAAAAACTACATTCTATATAAAGACTCTCAATATTAGGAGTTTTTTCTTTTCATTTAATAATTTTTGATTATGAATAAAAAAAACTTATATGAAGCATTTTTGATTCGATCTTTTTTTATAAATATTACGTTTGCTTGAAACATAGCTCCATATAACTTAAATTGTAATGTATTACATACAAAATGCTTACAATAAAATACTTTAATTAATGAATTAAGATCTAATTTTTGATTAGAAAAATATAATAAAAAATTATTAGATCCACAAACTATGGTTTATAGTTTAAAAATAAATAATCAAACCATAAATGCTATAAAGGAAATAAGAGAGATACTATAATATCCCAATTTCAAGCTGAAGTATTAGGATTAAACCCAAATAATATAACTTGAATTGATAAATTAAATAAAGAAAATTAACTATCAAAAAAGGTAATAGAAATAGTTAATTCATGAAGTTTAACTTGATTAAAAGGTTTATTAGCTGAATATTCAGAAATTACTGATACATAAAGTGATCTTTAAGAAACTGTAAAGTTATTAAATGATTATAGACAATCTATTTTATGATTTAAATCAGTATCGACTGATACTATTTTAGCATCAAATAAAAATAATAATTTATTATCAAATTTTATAGCTTTTTTACTGATAATGTAGCTTTTAAGTTTAATAATTCAAAAAATTATACTGAACCAACAGTTGTTAATAATTTAATGTTTGTTGATAGTACATTTTATAATTGAATGTGATTAATCTTAGATTGAAATAATTTTGCATTAAAAACAGATTGAGATATTTATTTAATGAATAAAAATGATATAAATACTATAACAAACCTTAATTTCATGATTTGCATGAGAAATTACAAAGTTTGTTATAAACAATAATTATATATATTTTGTAAAACTTTCAGATCAAAAAATATATAGAACACCTAAAAATACTTTAAATATAGAACTTTTTTGATAAAACAACTTCATGAAATTTATTTATTGATAGTGATTATATTTATTTTCAAACAATTATTAGTTCTAATGAATATGTATATAGGGTTAATAAAATAAGTAAAATATGAAATATATTTTATTCTCATACATATTGATGAGCCCCAGAAGTATTATTATCAAATGAAGATGGCTTTATTTATTTTATGCATAGTTCAAACTGATATAAAGTTTATAAGATATCTACAATTATGAATATTTGATATTTACTTGATGATTGAATATTAAATAAAACTTTATCTAATACAGAACAAAACATATATATAGATGTTTAAAAAACAATTCCAAGCTAAACAAATATTCAATTTTATTTATGAAATAAAGTATAAAAAGAAGTAGTTGTTGATTCAAATACTTATCTAGATTTAAATTTAGATTCAGACTTTAATACTGTATATTGATTTGAAAGAATTTACAAGTGTGAGACGTTGTAACTATATATAAATGAGTTGAATCATATAATTTAACTATTACACAATACTATCCTAATAATGCTTTTGAATTTTCAACAACAGATACATTACCTGCTTCTTCTACTTAATGGTTATTAAAAAGAATGTCACAAAATTTAAAAGAAATACCATTAAATAAATTAAATTGAAATACTAAAATAGACTTATTAGAAGAATTTTGAGAAATGTGACTAATGATTTATATTATAAAATAGTATTAACTTGAGATACTAATGATAGAACAAAAACTCCAGTTATTAGTTTTCAGTAAAATATTAAAATAAAAAAAGATTAGTTTTTAAACTAATCTTTAGTTATTAATTATTATTTTATAGTAAAATCTTTAAAAACATTTTTATATATATTTAAAATTTGTTTAAAAATTATCTTTGTATTAATATTATGTTGATTATTTCAGTATATATTATAATTATTATATATGTAATATCATATTCTTCAGCTTATCATTTTTTTCATAGTTATTTTTATATTTATTTCTGATATAACATTAATAAAAAAGAACTTTTTACAGTTCTTTTTTTATTAATCTTCTTTAATTTCAATTCATTTTTTATCATTTGATTGGTAGAATAGTGGTGGCATTCTTTTGTATATTCTGTTATCAAATTCCATTATTACAGAATCCTCTTGTCAAGTTCAATCATTAGGATTAAAGTTTGTTCACATATAAGTTCTATTTTGTAAATCAACTTCATTTGCAGAAAATAATCATTTTACTTTTAATTGTTTTTCAGAAGGTAATGTTTTAATAGCTCATTTTGCATAATATCATCATTCTAAATGTGTTACATTAGGTCAAATTATTATATCTTTATCAGCAATAAATCATATATAAGAAATTGATGTATTTCATTGTTTATTATTATCATTTAATACATATAATCTATCCGCATTTATATAAATATTTCATTTTACATGAAATGTTATATTTCATTTCATTAATAATTCTTTATATCAATTTCAAGAATTATATCAGTCAAGATATAAATCTCAATCAATTTCACGAACTATTCATTCTCATAAATCATATGTTCTTTCATCTAATGTTTCAATATCACTATTTTTTGATAAGATATATAATCAAATATCATGTGGTAATCTATATTTAAATTCAGAAGTAGGATTTGACATTAATTGAATTTGTGTATCACTTAAAACATCATCATATATTCTCAAATAATCTAATTTCATATTATTATCTGTCCATTGTGAATGTTGTCAAATTATTTGTGTATTAGCATTTGTTTGAACTATTAATCTTCATTTTTGACAATGTGATAATTGTGCAGTTCATCAACCATATTTTACAGCTGTTATATTATTACTTGCTCATATTTCAAATTCATCTGTTCTTATTCAATCTTTATAAACTTTTATTATTCAAGTTATTGTATCAACTGATACTGCTATTGTATGTGCTCATTCAAAGTCTTCATTTCAAGTTGATATAGCACATTGTCATGTTATTCATTGTTGCCAAAATGTAAAGTGTAGTGAATTTTTATCAACATTTCATTTTAAATTATTATCAAGATATAATCAATAAGAACGTCATGATCAATTTTGTTTTTGTATAATTAATGGCCAACCATTATTTCATTTTGGAAATTCTCATTTTACAATAAATGTATATCTTGTTTTAAAGTCTGTATTTGGTGTATATGGAATTGTTACTGTTTGATTTAATGATTTTTCAGCATTTATTCACATATTATCTCAACTTATTGTATATCTTGAAGGTGCATTAACAGGAGATAATGGATTTGTTCATAAATATCAATTTGTTCATTTTGTTCAAGGAACTGTTAATCATAAATTATTAAATTCCCATCATTCTTGTTCTGGATGTTCTTCTTTTAAATTATAACTATATCAATCAATAAATTCATTTTTATTTGTTCAGTATATATAATAACCATTATTATTTTCTGTTGATAGTTCAATAGCATAATAATCATTTTTAACAACTGCAACAGCTGGAAAAGTTATTTTTAATTGTTTTGTATTTACATTATCAAGTGAATCAGTTGTTACAGTTTTTTCAGTAATTAAATTAGTGTAATCAACTTCTCAACTTGGTAATACTTTATACATTTTTAAAGTTAATCATTCTGTGAAACTTCAATTTTGAACTTTTCTTAAAAAGATTGAATATCACATTATTTTTTCTTTTGTATTTTTAAATACTGAAACAATTTTACTTCATTTTCTTATAACAGTAGTTCCTAATAAATCAGATTTATCTTGTTTTGTTATAACTAATGGTGTTTCACTTTCTTTTACTAATGATATTTCATATATTTTAAATACATTTCTTTCTGTTGTTCAATTAGGAATTACTTCAATATCAATTAATCTTTTTTCATAATTAGGTTGATATCAAATACTAATATAGTAATCTAATTGTCAAGGAATAACTGGAAATAATTTTTCTGATATACTTCAATCTTCATTAAATAAACGTATTTTTCAATAATTATTATAACTTCAAGCATCCATTTTTACATAAACTATATTTGCAGGTTCTAAATCTTCTCAATCTTCAATTTTTATATTTGATATTTTATGTATTCAATTAGTTGTTTTAAAGAATAATTTTGCTTCTTTTATATTTATTGGTGTTGTATCAGTAGCATTAATTAAAGTAACAACTTTCTTTTTTATAACTCAATCTTCTGGATAATTATAACTAACAACAAATGATATTTTATCATTAGTTTTTACAAAAGACATATTATATTTTGAAATTGAAGGATTAAATTTACTTTCACTATTTGCAACACAACTTCATAATAATTGATTTTTTTTATATAAACAAGTTTCATTTCAAGATTTTGAGAATAATACTTTATATCATCAAAATCAATAATCCCATCAAACACTATTACTTAAAGCAACTTCTAATTCATTAGTATTACTTCATGCTTCAACATCAAATGATACTTTTATATTATTACCTTGTGATTTTGAATATTCTCTTAATACTGAAACGTCTCAAACTTCTAATATAGGATTTTCTCAATTATTTGCAAATATATCTAAATATATTTTATTTAAAGGGGCAGATGCTATTTCATTATATGATAATGGAATAATTACTTTATACCAATTATCTAATTCTACATCATCAAGATTTCATATATTTTTAGTCTTTTTTCATCATTCAGTTTCTTCACCATTTAATTGTTGTCAAATATCCATACGAGACCATTTATTAATAGTTCAATTATAATTATTAATGGCAAGTCTTAAAGTTTTTGGTATATTATTTTTAAATTTTACAAACATTTCAATAGCATCACTATTATTAACTGCTAATGGTGTTATAAATGTTATTCAGAAATTAGAATTTCAAAGAACTGGTGAAGTTAATAATGTTTTTGTTTGTGTTTTTTGATATCAATAAGGAGCAGATCAAATACTATATTTTGTATTATCAAAATATCATTTTTCAAGTATTTTTATTTTATTTCAATTATAATAAGTTTCTCATTGTCTTTCTTTAATTAAAGTAGGTATTGTTTTATTAGAATAATCACGACTAATAGGTAAAGAAGACATAGTTATATTAGAACTTGTTGTTTTTCATAAGTTCATAGAATTTCAAACTATATTAATATAATCATTAGTTGTATTCGAATATGGTATAAAACTATCAACAGGAATGCTTAATCATTTTGATACTTCAAATGTTAATAATTCTCTTGTTGTTGAATCAGATAATGTATATGTTGAATTAAATATAAAATCTTTAAAAAATCCTTTATAATCATTAGAAGTTGAATAATCTATTGATATAAATTCAATTTTATTATTTCAAGCTAATAAATTAATATTAATATTACATTGTTTTGTTAATATTCAATTTACTGTTGTTTTTGTATTATAATCTCAAGTATTTAATAAACATCATGTTTTTTCATTATCAAGTGATTTATAAACAACATTTCAATTAACTTTTAATATTCAAGATAATCAAACTCTTATTTGTATAGTTTTTGCTATATCAGAATAATAATTTGTAAATCAATGAGTTATTCAAGCTAAATTATAAGTTTGATTTCAATTAATACTTGATACTGATACTATATTATTATCAATATTATATTGTATTGTTTTATCTATTCATGTAATCGAATTATTATATAAGTTTGTCATTAATGTATTTAATGTTGATTCTGATAAAGCAGTATTCATCCAAGTTGTGGAATTATCAGATTTATTAAAGAAGTTTATTTTCCATAAATTTTCATTTTTACGAATACCTCTTATATTTTCTGGAATCATAACTGGTATAGCTCAAGAATTAGGTGATCAAACTATTTCACTTGCACTTGGTTTTATAAATTGTTTATCATCTAATATATAAATATTAACATCAGATACATATAAATCTCAACCATTATTATAAAACTCAATTTTTACATTTTCATTATCACCCCAATCTGTTTTAAATTTCATTTTAAATTCATCTCAAATATCATATCATCAATTCATATTTCAACTAAATTGATTTGGTTTAAATGAAGATTCTAAATAAACTTTTCAAGTAGTATTTCAAACAACTCTTAATCTTTTTGTTAAAAATCCTAATGTTCTAAATGATATTATATATGATTTTTTTTGTGTAATAGGATATAAGTTTGTTCAAACTAATTTTGATTCATTATTTGAATTACTATTTATATTATTATCTTTTATTTGTCTTAATTTGTATCAACCAGTACCATATAATCAGTTATCACTATTATTTGATATATTAGTAAAAATAGCAGTTTGAGCATTCATTAATTGTGTTCAATTATTTAAATTTAATTTTCAAACTTCAATAGAATGTGATATAGGAGTATTTGGACTTATAACATTTGTATTAACATCATATGTTAAGTTTGTATTTATATCAGTAAAGTTTTTAACTTTAACATTTTCAAAACGTGTTGAATAAGCATTTTGTCAGTTCCAAGCTGATTTATGTCATGTTATTTCTAATCAAATTATTCTTACTGGTATAGTTCAATCATTAAAAGTTGAGATATAATCACTATATAAATTTCTTGTAAAAGTTGTATTATTTACATCTCAAATATTTATTGTTTTTCAAGGATATAATAAATCTTCTTTTTCACTTCCATTAGTTACTTTACTATTAGTATAACATATATTTTTTCTTTTACTATTATTATCTTCTATTGTGGCACATATAACTCAGTTTGTTGAGTTTCTTCTATCAAATACTAAATCTGTATTTCTATTTAATTCAATAAAATCAAATGTATCTGTTCATATATTTCTTATAGCAGGAACAAAATATGTATCAGCAAAGTTTTGTGAATTGGCACTTGTTGAATTAACATAAACAGTAGATACTATTGAAGTATTACTCATAACCCAAACTGAATTTGTAGACCATACATTACTTAAATTTCTTTTTCAATAAAAATAATTATTTAAAAATTGAAAAACATATTCATTTCATGAAGCCTTTACATATTTATAAGCATCATCCCAAGCAACTTCTGGAAAGTAAGCAGTAGATGAATATTTTTTCCATATATATCAAGGTCAATTATCATTAAAATTAGTATCTAATGCTCATCATTTAACACTTTGAGCTGTTGTAGTTTTATTTTTTAAACCACCTCAAGCATATTTAAATTGATTAGCATTATTTAGATCATAATAAATACTTCAATTATAAGTTCAAGGGAAAGTATATTTCATATAACTTAAACCATTACTATATCTTCAATTTGAAAAGTTATCTATAAAATAATCATCTCTATCTGTTTCAGCAAATCAAGAAACTCAATTAAATACTAATTTTTCATTTGAATTTAAAGTTGTTCAAAATTGATTTGTTGATCATGCTACATATTGTGTAGGATTTGTTGATAAAACTGCATTATCTTTTACATTAAAATTTCATACTGAAATAGGATCTTCTGTTAAATAATCAAAATCTCATATAACATCATATTTTACATATTTATCAGCTAATGATTGTTTTACTTTTCTATTATCTAATTGTGATGTTGTTCTTGATCTAAATATTGTAGAAAAAGTATTTCTTACATTATCTCATTTTTGAACATAAACATAATAGTTTTTATTTTGATCAACACTTCAAGTTGGTATTATTTGATAAGCAGTATTAGCAGATATATTAATTGTTGTTCTTGCTCTTGGATTTAATGATATAGTTGTTAATGTTGTTCACGCTGTTAAGTTTTTAACAGTTAAATTAGTTTTTGAACTTCAATCATTTTCGTCATTTACTATAATTAATTTATCAGCATTTGTATTTGTAAAATTATAATAAGTTCAAATTCAATATATTTTATCTGAAGATTTTATTGGATAAGCATAATCATTTGAAGAAGCAGAATTTCATATAGCTAATCATATAGGTCAAATTGAATTTACTCTATACCATTTTCATATATCAGAAGCTGCTAATGGCGTTTTTGTTGTTATTTGTCAAACATTTAAATCAGCATTTCAAACAGGAGAACCATCACTTGCTAATATCTTTGTTCCATTAGCATCATAATAAGAATATACTTGTATTTTATAATCAGCATAATTACTTGATTTTATTGGGAATTTCCATTCTTGTGCATTAGGGCTTAATATTTCAGATATAGCAGGATTATTTCATAATCAATAGTATAAAGTTACAGCTTTAGGATCAGTTTGAACATTGCTTCATTTTTTATAAGCAGTTATATGTAATATTTGTCATTCTCAAATATTTTCTAAAGCACTTCAAACAACAGCTCAACTACCTCAATCTGCTTTTAAATCAAATTCATAATTAGTTTTATTATTTGTTAAGTCTTTAACTTTTACTGTTATTACATCTTTTTTATCATATCAAGCAATATATAAATTTCATTTTTTATCTTTATTTCAAGGCATATATACTATAAAATTACTTCAATTTTGACTATCATAAGTTGGTGTATTATCATTTCATGCATTTCATGATTTTCAAATATCTTCATAAAAGTTATTCATTAATAATGTAACAACTTTATTTGTTGTTATTTTATATGTATAAATATCTTTTACTGCTATATCTATTGTATCTCAAACTTTTTCATTATAATATTCTTTTGGAGATCAAATAACAGCACCACTTAAATCATAAACAGTAACTTGTGCTATTGTATCTGGTTCTAATGGTAATATTTTTAATTTTCAATCAGTATATGATCAATAAGCATATGAAGTATTGTTATCTATTTTCATTTTAAATCATGGAACTAAAAAGTTAGTTCAGATTTTATCATTATAAGGTTGAGGATCCATATTACATCAATCTTTTGGTTCTTTTATTTTTACTAAAAGATTATCTATATATGTAGCACCATCATCTCATCCATCAGTTTCCATATAAGAATATATAATATTATTTGCTGTATTTGTTTGTCATGTATTAAAAATTGTTGTATACCATTTATTAGATTGAATAATTTCTCAAAGTCATAATCTATCAGGTATACTTGTTTCACTTCAACCATTATATCTTCTAAAATTTGAATTATTAATATATACATAAAAATAATCATCAGTTGTATATGAAGCATAAGTAAAATCATAAGATATTTTTTGACTTTCAACTTTTCAAGGTGCTGGAATATTAAATGTTAAATTCCTCCATCACCACATATTAAAAATATTAACAGCTCAAACTTGTCATTGTGCATAAGCTTCTAAATACCAGTTTACAGCTGGTGTATATTGTCTAAATAATCAATAATATCTATCTGCATATCAATAAGTAATATCATTAAAATAAGTTACAGGTGCATTTTTAATTAAAGACCATCAATTTTTAAAATTTATATTTTGACTTTCAATCACATCTTTTGAATTAGCTGTTGTTTTTGAAGCAGTAGCAGAAGTTTGATGTGCATAAACTTTTAACATTTGTGCAGTAGCGAAGTCTCAAGATATATTATTTCAATTACATTTCCTTGTTCAATCATTATCTCTACAATATTCAGATCATCATTTAGGAATATTAAAATAACTTCAACTAGTAGTTATAGTTTTCCAATTTTCAAAATTGTTTTCAAATCTATTAGTATAAAATAAAGCTCATCAAGCAAATCAACAAGAACTTCAGAATACTTCTAAAGTTTTTGATATATAAACATTATCTATACAAACTAAGTCATCTCAAGCACCATCTGTATTAATATCTTTTCAATATTTCCATGTAAATATATGTAATCATTTTGTTACTGGATAGTTTCAAGGACTATTAAAAGGTGTTGTACTTGTATAATTATTTATATATTTTGTATCATCTATATAAAAAGTAACTGTATCATTAGCTCAGTCAGTTTTTCATTTAAAATCAAATGTAATGTTTCAATCTTCTGGAATATATTTAACTAATTCAAGTGTTGCAATTTTTCAGTTTCCTCAATTTCACATTATAGGTCTTGTACATAACATTCAACTATATGTTCAACTTGTTTCTAAAGTCCAGTCTGTTGTAGACCATCAATTAGCAACTAATGGTTTTCCATCAGCATCAACTCTTCAGTTGAATGGTTCTATAAATGGAATTGTTACATTAGCATTATTAGAAACAGTAGAATAATTATGATTTGATCAAACTCAAAATCCTTTATTAACAGTTTTTTCTCCTCTTGAAATAGATAAATCTAATGAATTTAAATTTGGTTTTATATCAAAACTATTATCAAAAGAAACAACTCAATCAGCAGTATTAATCATTGAATTATATAAATCAACTGCATTTGTGCCATCTAAATAAGACCCTATAAAGAACTTATAAGTTTTTGTTTCTCAAGCATTTAAAGATATATTATTAAATAATATTTTTAAAGTATTACTTCAAGCATCATAACCTAATTTTTGGTTAGCATTTTGAGGAATTCAAATTAAAAGATCATCATCTGTTGAATATTGAACTAATTTTATCCATTTAGGTTCATTTACTCCTATTCAATAAGTTCAACTATTACGACTATCATTTATTAAATCAAATCAAGTTTCTCATATATTTATAGTTGCATTATAATTTTGTGTTTTAGATCAATCATTACGTAAAATTAATTCTCAAACTATAAAATCATCATTATCTGTATAGTAATAGTAATGAAATCAAGGAACTATTCAATTACCATCTTTTTCTCATAAAATAGTGTATTCTCATTTATTAATTCTTGAAATAGTTCAATAATCACCACGAAATTGATGTGTTGTTTGTGCTCAATTTGAAGGTCATAAATCTAATTTCCAATTATTTAATCAAACACTATCTTTTCTTACAGAAGCACTATTTCAAGTTTTACGTGTAATATTATAAATTCAACCATTTCATTCTTTAAAGTTTTGATTTGTAGATACAATATTAGTTACATCTCAAATTGTTGTAATTATTTTATTATTGGATAAATTATATCATTTTGCAATTATAATAGATCCATTATTTATTTTTTCGATATTATTATAAGGATTAACTGCTATATTTGTTTTTATATAATCAGAGAATTGATAATCATAACTTATATAATATTTTTCTTTTTTATTTTTATAATCCAAACTTACACTATTTGGTAATTTTATAATAGCTAAATTATCTTTATCTGGTTTATAATAAGATATTTTTGCTGTGTTTGAAGTTCAATTAGTTGATAATAAAAGCATAGTATCTGTCATATAATCCCAAGCTCATAATGTTGAACATTCATAAGTAGAAGTTGTTGTTGAAGCTGTTGAACAATTAGAAAAATCTTGTTTAATTAAAAAATTATTTTTATATTTAAATGTAGATTTATCAATTACAACAACATTAGCATTAGTTCAAGTTGATAATTTTTGTATAACATAAATATAATTTTCATCAACTAAAAATCATTCTGTATAATATCAGATTTTAGTTGAAACATTTCAAGCAGGTATAGAACCTCAAGTTGATAAAATCATAGGAACCATAACATCTTTTATCATTGCAAACTCTGCCTCTGGATTATAAACTCTAATTCTATATCACTTATCTTTTGTTTCTGTATTTCCTGCTGTTTGATTTCATAATAAATAAGATATAGAATATATATATTTAGAATCAGATGCTAATAAATAATTAGTATTTTCAACTTTTTTATTTTTTATATTTCAAACTCAAGCATCTAAAAGACAATTTTCTAATTTTATGTTTTTAACATTTCATGTTAAGTTCGAATTTAATTTTATTTCAGTTATATTATCACATAATCATAAAGATGAATATCAAGCATATATTTTTCATTTGTATGCAACAATAGACTTAACTCAAGTTAAATCTTTATCTAATGTATATGTACTATTTAAAGAAGAATCAGTTTCATTTAAAAGTGTTCATTTAACATTTAATTTATTTCATTTTAATATATAGATATAAGTTCAATCTGTTGTTATTGAACTTGCTCAATTTAATGCAGTGTCTAATATTCTTTCAGAAATAAAATTAAAACCATTTATGTTAATACTTGGTGTTGTTATCCAATTAGGACTATTATATAAAGTTGTATAATCTGAACCATCTATTGTTTTTCATAGTTTTAACTTTATTTTATCTATATTTTTTCTTATATTAGGTTATAGTTAACCTTCAGTAAAATGTATTTAAATTAATTTATTAAATTTAAATTAGTAAATTAGTTTTGTTAAATAAAATTGTTCTAACGGCGCGCAGCTAATGGTTGAGTTATCATTTGAACAAGAGTATCATAGAAAACTCGACCATCCGAACCGACATTTAATTCACGTAGAATAAGATCAACTAAAGAGAAAAAGTGTTCAATGAGACAACTATCTGATTCTTTTATTTAATTACCATCTCGATCAGTTAATTTTTCTCCTGTATTTGTCAGAATGTATTTCAAT
>OGCL01000881.1_pt1 | contig 28707 bp, 25 predicted proteins | sample 1570041 | NCBI WGS metagenome assembly OGCL01 (sample SAMN06266162, study PRJEB24511) | hot springs metagenome | isolation source: Hot spring water | place: South Africa: Limpopo | collected 2015-06-22 | reverse complement strand
CACAAGCGGCCCAGCTCGATGCCGTGGGTAAAACGACGTGCGGCAGACATCACCGCGAGTGCGTATCGATAAGTGGCGCTGGGGTGACCGCGCAGGGCGGAGCAGTGCCTTCGCCGCAGGCGAAGGTGCGACCCCGTAGCGGGCACAAGCGGCCCAGCTCGATGCCGTGGGTAAAACGACGTGCGGCAGACATCACCGCGAGTGCGTATCGATAAGTGGCTCTGGGCCGCCCGCTTTTTCAAGACCCGCTCGCTCGCCACCCAGGCGGTGGAGGGGGGCAAGGTCAAACTCAACGGCGTCCGCGTCAAACCCGCAAGGGAGCTGCGACCGGGCGACCGCCTGCATGTGCAGGTCGGCGAATACGAATGGGATCTCACTGTGCTGACACTGTCCGAGCGACGCGGGCCTGCGACCGAGGCCCGCACTTTGTATCTGGAAGACGAGACGAGTCGCGCCAGACGTGAGCAACAGCAGCGTGAGAGACGCCTGTACGCCAGTCCGGGCGGAGAAATGAAGGGCCGTCCGACGAAGAAATCGCGTCGGCTGATCCACCGCTTCACCGAAGGCTTGGACTGACAGGGCGGCAAACAAAAGAATTGTCAGGCGGCCTTGGGGCGGGCTATTTTTCGCCTATGGACGCATACGATTTGATCATCGTCGGCGGCGGCATCAGCGGTCTGACCCTGGCCTGCCGGGCGGCCCATGGCGACGGGATCTCCATCCTGGTCCTGGAGAAAGATGCGCGGCTGGGGGGCTGCCTGCATACCTGGCAGGTGGAGCACGATTTCTGGGTCGAACTCGGCGCACACACGGCGTACAACTCCTACAAGAACCTGCTCCAGGTGCTGCAGGAAAGACAGGGTCTGGAGCGGCTCACACCGCGAGCCAAGCTGGGTTACCGCTTTATCGACGAGGATCGCCTGCAATCGCCACTGGCCAGACTGGGCTGGCTCGAACTGGTCACCAGCCTGCCCTTCGGCCTCATGCGCGGGAAGGCGGGTGCCAGCCTCGCCGAGTACTACGGAGCGCTGTTCGGCCGGCGCAACTATGCCCGTTTGCTCTCCCCGGCCTTCGCGGCCGTGTTGTCCCAACCCGCGGACGGCTATCCGGCGCAATGGCTGTTCCGTCGCAAACCGCGCCTGAAGACGGCACCGCGCAAATACACCTGGCCCACGGGACTGCAGGGGCTGGCCGAGTCCCTGGTCGAGGAGGCGCCCTTCGAGGTCAGGACCGGCATGGCCGTGACCGCGGTGCGCAGAAGGCCGGATGGCTACGAGATCGACGCCGGCGGCCAGAGCATGCGTTGCCGCTACCTGGCCATGGCAACCCCGCCCGATGCGGTGGCACATCTGCTCGTGGACGGCCATCCGCGCCTGGCTGCGCGGCTGAGCGCCATTCCCATGGCCGAGATCGAGTCCCTGGCGGTGGTGGTCGCGGCGGAGAAGGTGAAATTGCCCGCGGTTGCCGGTCTCATCGGCGTGCACGACGCCTTCTACTCGGTGGTGAGCCGTGATTACCTGGCGCATCCCCGGTTGCGCGGTTTCACCTTCCATTTCCGTCCGCACCGGCTGGACGCGGATGCCAAGCTCGCCCGCATTTGCGAGGTGCTCGGGATCGCACCGGATGACATCCTCGCGCAGCGCGAAGCGCGCAATCGTCTACCAGCGTTGGAGGTCAGCCATGTCGCTCTGGTGGAGGAGGTCAACGACCTGATCAGGGGCAGGCGGCTGTTTCTCACCGGCAACTATTTCCAGGGCATGTCCATCGGTGATTGCGCCGACCGGTCCACACGGGAGGCGTATCGTTATCGTGAGTCGCTGTCGCGACTTATACGCTAAAACCCGGCCTGGGAATTCTCCCGCACCAGGTCCCGATATACACGCCAGCGCATGGGCAGGATATCGCCAGACTGCACGGCGGCCAGGACGGCACAGCCGGGTTCCTGCAGATGTCGGCAGTCATGGAAGCGGCATTGCCCCACCAGGCGGCGGAACTCCGGGTAGGCCGCCTGCAGCTCGCCGAGGCTCAGGTGACGCAGGCCGAATTCCTGCATGCCCGGTGAATCGATGATCCCGCCTCCTTCCGGCAGCTTGTAGAGCCGCGTGTGGGTGGTGGTGTGCCGGCCTGCATCCAGGGCGAGGGAGGTCTCCGCGGTGGCCGCCCGGGCGTGCGGCAGCAGGGCGTTGACCAGCGTGCTCTTGCCCATGCCCGAGGCGCCCACCAGCACGCTGACCTGGTCCGTAAGCCGCTGCCGCAGGGGGGTGACATCCTGTCTTGCGGATAGGGCGATGACCGGATAGCCCAGACCTTCGTAGACACGCAGCCGCTCGACATAAGGCGCGGACTCGGGCAGGTCGGCCTTGTTGGCTAGGATCAGGGCCGGGATGCCAGCCGCCTCGGCGGCAACCAGACAGCGGTCTAGCAGTTCCTGACGGGGGGTGGGCACAGGCGCGGTCACTACCAGCACCTGGTCGACATTGGCGGCGAGCAGCTTGGCGCGCAGTGCATCCGAGCGCCAGAGCAGATTCTTTCTCGGCAGGATCTCCTCGATGACCCCCTCGGAGCCGGCCGTGGGGCGGAAGGCCACGCGATCGTTGCAGGCCACTCCCCCTTTTTTGCCGCGGATAACGCACGCGAATTCTTCGCCAGCGGCCTGTACCAGGTAGCGCCGGCCGTATACGGCGACGACCCGGCCCTGCCTCAGGGCCTCAGGCATGGGGGGCGGGTACGGGGGTCACAGCTCGAACAGTGCGTCGATCTTGGCCGCGCAGATGAAATCGCTCTCCGACAGGCCGTTGATGGCGTGGGTGACATATTCCACCCGGCAGGTGTTGTAGCCGACGGACAGATCGGGGTGGTGGCCCTGCTGATGCGAGACCCAGGCGATGGCGTTGACGAAGGTCATGGTCACATAGTGGTCGGGAAAGCCGAAGTCCCTGCGCAGCTTACCGTCCACCACCTGCCAACCCTTGAGCTCGCCCAGCAGCCTGGCGATCTCTGCCTCACTCAGTGGTGGCACCCCGCCCTCGCAAGGTTTGCACTTGCCCTTGGCCAGATCGCAGAACACTTCGCTCATGGCCGGACCTCACTTGAACTTGTAATAGGTGGCGTTGAGGTAGGCGCCCAGGTTGGCCTCGTCCTCCGGGAACAATTGGGTCGTCAGCATGGTGTTGCAGGTGGCGATCTGCTGTGCCAGCGCCGAGGCGTTCTTTACCCGTCGATTCGGCCGGGTATAGATCTTGGAGCCATCCCCGCCGAAGCGGGCGACATGACAGGACAGGCAGAGCTCCTTGTGCAGCTTCTCGCCGGCCTTGGCATCGCCCTTGGCGAAGGGGGCGGCATGCAGACCCAGGGGCAGGGCAGCGAGGGTCAGGATCAGGGCATGGACTTTCATGGTTTCCTCCTCGTCAGGCGCGCAGGGGTTGCGCGGTCATGGGGCTGTGAGACGCCAACCTGGCGATGCGTTCCGTCGCCTTGGGGTGGCTGTCGTAAAAAATGGAATAGAGGGGGTCCGGCGTCAGGGTGGCGGCATTGTCCCGGTACAGCCGCACCAGGGCGGCGATCAGGTGGCCGGGTTCACTGTGCCGGGCGGCGAAGGCATCGGCCTCGAACTCGTGCTTGCGCGAGTACAGGCTCATGATGGGCGTGAAGGGAAACATGAACACCGGCAACACCAGGAAGAACAGCGCCAGCGCGGTGGCATCGGTCTGGGCCGAGACATTGAGCCCGGCATAGAACCAGGCGGATTCCTTCAGCCAGGCCAAGACCAGCAGCAGGGCCAGACTGACCACGAACATGAAGGCGATGCGCTTGGTCACGTGGCGCCGCTTGAAGTGCCCCAGCTCGTGCGCGAGGACGGCCTCGGTCTGGTCCGGCGAGAGCTGGGTGAGCAGGGTGTCGAAGAAGACGATGCGCTTGGATCGCCCCAGGCCGGTGAAATAGGCGTTGCCGTGGCTGGAGCGGCGCGAGCCGTCCATGACGAACACCCCGTCCGACTTGAAGCCCGTGCGCTTGAGCAGGCGTTCGATACGATGCCTGAGTGCGACATCGGCCAGGGGGGTGAACTTGTTGAAGAGGGGGGCGATGAGCGTGGGATAGACCGCCAGCACCAGAAGGTTGAAGCCCATCCAGGCGAGCCACACCCACAGCCACCAGAGCTCGCCCATGGCACCCATCAGCCAGAGCACCAGCAGGATCAGTGGTCCGCCCAGGGCCAGGCCGAGGCCGGCCTGTTTGATCAGGTCGGCGACGAAACCGGCCAGGGTTTGGCGATTGAAGCCGAAACGGACCTCGATGCGAAACTGGCGATAGAGCGCGAGGGGGAGCTCGGCCGCAGAGAGCAGGACGGCCAGGGCCAGCAGCAACAGGGTTCCCTGCATGAGCGAGCCATCGACGAGGCTGCTGATGAGCCCATGCAGCCATTGCAGACCGCCGCCCAGGGTGAACGCCCACAACAGCGCCGCCTCGAGCGCCAGGTGGACGATGCCCAGGCGTGTCTTGGCCAGGGTGTAGTCCGCGGCCCGGCGGTGCTGCTCCGGTGTGATGGCGTCGGCGAAGGCCGCCGGCACCGTCGGCCTATGCAGCCAGACATGGCGCAGCTGGCGCAGGGCCAGCCAGAGCCGCAGACCAAAGGTCAGGATGAAGAACGCGAGAAACAGGCCGGTGAAGGAGGACATGACGGCGAGAGGAAAAACAACTTTAAATATCAGTGTGTTAACTGCGGTCCAGGACGTTTTCGGGGCGATTATGCCACAATAGCACGCCTTGCTTTCAGGAGTCCCCATGCCGCAATGCGACACCCATCTGGTCTGGCTCGATATGGAGATGAGCGGGCTCGATCCCGATTCCAACCGCATCCTGGAGGTGGCCCTGGTGGTCACCGACAAGAACCTGGAGACGGTCGAGGAAGGGCCCGTTCTGGTGGTACACCAGGCCGATGCCGTGCTGGATGCCATGGACAGCTGGAACAAGGGTACGCATGGCAGGTCCGGCCTGATCGACAGGGTCAAGGCCTCGCAGCTCACCGAGGCGGACGTGGAGGCACAGTTGCTGGCCTTCATGCAGCGGCACGTCCCCAAGCGCACCTCGCCCATGTGCGGCAATTCCATCTGCCAGGACCGCCGCTTCCTCGCCCGCTACATGCCCAAACTGGAGGAGTACTTCCACTACCGCAACCTGGACGTCTCCACGCTCAAGGAACTGGCGGCGCGCTGGCGGCCGGAACTCAAGGACGGCTTCAAGAAAGAGAACAAGCACACCGCGCTGGCCGACATCTACGAATCCATCGGCGAACTCAGGTACTACCGGGAACACTTCATCAAAGGATGATGCCGAACTGGTTGGCCATGAGGTGCGCCCATGGGTCGGCGACCGCAGTAAGGTGTGTCGACGCTCAGCGCTCAGCCGTCACCCGCAGTCAGTAAAGGAACAAGAACATGAAACCCGGCACCCCCTTCGTCATCGAGGTCAACCCTCGTCTACCCCGGCGCCTCTCCCGCCTGACCGAGCTTTCGGAAAACCTCTGGTACAGCTGGGACCACCTCACGCGCACCCTGTTTGCCCGCCTGCACCCCGGCCTGTGGGACGCCGTCGGACACAACCCCAAGGCCTTCCTCAAGCGGGTGGACGAACAACGGCTGGTCGAGGCCGCCGAGGACCATATCTTTCTGGGCAACTACAACCGGGTGCTCTCATCCTTCGACACCTACATGGGCGAGCCCCTGCGCCTCGAGCAGCACCTGGACCTGAAGGCGGGTGACCTGATCGCCTATTTCTGCGCCGAGTTCGGCCTGCACGAGAGCTTCCCGGTCTATTCGGGCGGCCTGGGCATCCTCGCCGGCGACCACTGCAAGAGCGCCTCCGACCTGAGGCTGCCCTTCGTGGCCGTGGGCCTGCTCTATCGGCAAGGCTATTTCGCCCAGCAGATCGACAATGACGGCAACCAGATCGCCACCTACACCGACGCTGACTTCGACGACCTGCCCATCGAGCCTGCCCGGCGCGAGGACGGCAGTGAGGTGCACGTGCAGGTCGACCTGCCCGGCCGGCGCGTGGAGGTCAAGGTCTGGGTGGCCCATGTCGGCCACATCAAGCTCTATCTGCTGGACACCGACCTGCCGGCGAACCGGCCCGAGGATCGCTACATCACGCATCAGCTCTATGGCGGCGACCGTCATACCCGCATCCAGCAGGAGATCGTCTTGGGCGTCGGTGGCATCCGCGCCTTGGAGCAGCTGGGCATCAAGCCCACCGTCTACCACATCAACGAGGGCCACGCCGCCTTCCTGGTACTGGAGCGCATCCGCCGCAAGGTGAAGAACGGCATCTCCTTCTACGCCGCCCTGGAGGCGGTTGCCGCCTCCACCGTGTTCACCACGCACACGCCGGTGCCGGCGGGGCACGACCACTTCGCCGAGGAGATGATCTGGGACTACTTCGGCAACTGCTGTACGGACCTGGGTGTGGGCCGTGAGGAGTTCATGCGCCTGGGCGGCGCCGGCCACGGCCAGGATTTCAACATGACCAAACTGGCCCTGCACGGCTCGCGCCACCACAATGGCGTGTCCCGCATCCACGGCGAAGTCTCCGCCCGCATCTGCGCCGACATGTGGCCCCAGGTGAGCCCGCACGAGTCGCCCATGGACTACATCACCAACGGCGTGCACGTGCCCACCGTGCTGGCGAGGGAGTGGCAGGACCTGTTCGACAACAAGCTGGGCTATGAATGGCGCCGGCGCCTGCGCGATGTCGACTTCTGGGAGAGGGTGCAGAACATCCCGGACAACCAGTTCTGGTCCATACACCAGACCCTCAAGACCCAGATGCTGCACACGGTGCGCTACCGCTATACGCAGCAGCATATGCGCAATCACGGCTCCGAGGCGCACCTGGAGCGCATGCTCAAATACGCAAACCCGCTCGACCCCAACGTTCTCGTCATCGGCTTCGCACGCCGCTTCGCCACCTACAAGCGGGCCACCCTGCTGCTGGAGAACATGGACTGGCTGCGCGAGATCGTGCATGACGACAAACGTCCGGTGCTCTTCATCTTCGCCGGCAAGGCCCACCCGGCCGACAAGCCGGGGCAGGAGATGATCCGCCGGATCCACGAGATCACCCGCAGCCCGGAATTCGAAGGCAAGTTCCTGCTGGTCGAGGGCTATGACCTGGGCCTCGCCCGGCGCCTGGTCTCCGGATGCGACGTCTGGCTCAACAACCCCATCTATCCCCTGGAGGCCTCGGGTACCTCCGGCATGAAGGCCGGCATGAACGGCGTCATCAACCTCTCCGTGCTGGATGGCTGGTGGGACGAGGGCTACGACGGCACCAACGGCTGGGCCATCCGCCCCTCGCCGGAATACTACGATGATGCCCGCCGCAATCAGGAAGACAGCCGCGACCTCTACGAGCTGCTGCAGGACCAGGTCATCCCCATGTACTACCGGCGCAACGAACTGGGCTTCTCGCCGGAGTGGGTGAAGATGGCCAAGCGCTCCATCGCCACCCTCCTGCCCCGGTTCAATTCCACACGCATGGTGATGGAATACGTCAACCGCTTCTACGCCCCCGCCAGCCGGCAGTGGCGGCGCTACTCCGAAAACGGTTTTGCCGCCGCCCAGGTGCTGGCCGTCTGGAAGGCCAGGGTGCGTGAGGCCTGGAGCGGGGTCACGCTGCGCCGCCTGGACGACCCGAAACGGCGCATCACCTATGGCGAGAGCATGGAGCTCAAGGTCGCGGTCAACTTGAACGGCCTCACCCCGGAGGACGTGCGTGTCGAGCTCCTCATCGGCCGCGCCTCGAAGAACGGCCAGGACAAGGACCTGACGGTCCTGCCGTTCCAGGCGGTCGGTTGTACCGGCAACGAGTGCGACTTCGCGCTGGAGCTCACACCCGAACTATGCGGGCGGCTGCTCTACCGCATACGGGTCTATCCCAACCACGACCTGCTCACCCACCCCTACGAGACCGGGCTGATGGTCTGGCTCTGATCCCCTGGGCAGGGCCTAGCCCTGCCCAGGCTCCGAGGGGACGCAACAATCGTTCGGGGTGCGCGAGCGCGCCTCCTGACAGGCATCCGCCTCCACTGTGCCAGTCGTTGCTGCATGCGCCGCCCGAGGCGATGGAGGCTGTCGACTGAGGTCGCCGGGGATGACTGGGCCTGCCACGATGCGAGCCGGTATCCGGAACCGAACGCTTCCGGCCGCAACATCATCCCGAATCCGGATTGCTCATGCGTAATGCATTGCAGGTCGCGCTTCAGCCCGAGACCCAACCCGTCGGAGTGGAGTCTGGCTGACGAAGTATTCGTCGACATCAACACGGATTCAGGAAAATGTCATCGTCCCCTGCTAAGCTTGCACCGCATGAACCAGACCCCCTCTGCGCCCAGTCTCCCCGCCCAGCTCAGTCTTTGGTGGCCCGTCCTGTTGGGCCTCCTGGTGCTTTACGTCCCGACCTACTATGACCTGGCCAACGGCATCTGGAACACCGAGGAGCAGGCGCACGGCCCCATCGTCCTGATCGTCGCCCTCTATCTGATCTGGACCAAGCGTCACATCTTCATCCCGTCAGGTGGTGGCGTGGCGGTCGATGTCGGACCCCGGCCCATACTCGGCTGGTCCCTGCTTGTCTTTGGTCTGCTGCTCTACGCCCTGGGCCGCTCACAGGAAATCCTGCTGTTCGAGGTCGGCTCCCAGATCCCCGTGCTGTTGGGGGCCCTGCTCATCACCCTGGGGGTCGGCGCCGCACGTACCCTTTGGTTCGCCCTGTTCTTCCTCCTGTTCATGGTGCCGCTGCCCGGCTTCCTGGTGGACGCCGCCACCGGGCCGCTCAAGCAGAATGTCTCCGTCATCGCCGAGCATCTGCTCTATTTCTTCGGCTATCCCATCGGCCGCAGCGGCGTCACCCTGACCGTGGGACCCTATCAGCTCCTGGTGGCCGACGCCTGCTCCGGCCTGCACTCGATGTTCAGCCTGACCGCCATGGGGCTGCTCTATCTTTATCTGATGGAGCACAAGAGCTGGCTCAGGAATGGCATCCTCATAGCCAGCATTCTGCCCATCGCCTTCGCCGCCAACGTGGTGCGGGTGATGGTGCTGGTGCTGGTCACCTACCACTTCGGCGACGAGGCCGGGCAGGGCTTCATCCACGACTCTGCCGGTATCGTCCTGTTCGTCGTGGCGCTGCTGTTCCTTTTCGCCCTGGATGGGCTGCTGGGGCTTGTCCTGGGGCGTCGTACCCGCGCTGCACAACAGCCTGCCGGGTGACGTGAGCTGGCGTGAGTCCTCGATGACACCATCGAGTGGCCTCGCCGCGTGTTGTGTCTATCTCTTGCGCGGAGGCAACAGGTCGGTAATGGTGCCTTCCGCCATCTCGGCGGCGAAGCAGACGGTCTCGGAGAGGGTGGGATGGGCATGGATGGTGAGCCCGATGTCCTCCGCCGTGGCGCCCATCTCGATGGCCAGCACGGCCTCGGCAAGCAATTCGCCGGCGTTGACACCGACCAGCCCGGCGCCGATCACCCGTCCGCTCGCCTTGTCCAGGATCAGCTTGGTCATGCCCTCGGTGCGCCCGACCGACAAGGCCCGGCCGCTGGCAGCCCAGGGGAAGACAGCCTTCTCGATGTCGATGCCGCGGGCCTTGGCCTCGGTCTCGGTCACGCCCACCCAGGCCACTTCGGGGTCGGTGTAGGCCACGGCGGGGATGGCCAGGGCCTGGAATTCCACCTTGTGCCCGGCGATCACCTCCGCCGCCACCTTGCCCTCGTGCACCGCCTTGTGCGCCAGCATGGGTTGGCCGACGATATCGCCTATGGCGAAGATGTGCGGCACGTTGGTGCGCATCTGCCGGTCGACGGCGATGTAGCCGCGCTCATCCACGGCGACACCGGCGGCCTCGGCGCCGATCTGACGGCCATTGGGTCGGCGGCCGATGGCGACCAGGACGCGGTCGTAGACCTCGGTCGAGGTCTGTCCGCCGGCCTCCAGGCTGACGCGGATGCCGTCAGACTTCGCCTCCATGCCGGTGACACCGGTGTTCAGCATGATCTTTTCGAACCGCCTCTCCATGCGCTTGACCAGCGGCCTGACCAGGTCGGCGTCGCAACCGGGGATAAGCTGACCGCCGCGTTCCACCACCGTGACCCGGCTGCCCAGGGCGTCGTACACGGTGCCCATCTCCAGGCCGATGATGCCGCCGCCGACGACCAGCATGCGCTTGGGGATGTCGGCCAGGGCGAGCGCGCCGGTCGAATCCATGACGCGCGGGTCGTCGGGCTGGAATGGCAGCCTGATGGGCTGTGAACCGGCGGCGATGATGGCATGGTCGAAGCTTATGGTCCTGCTGCCCTCGCTCGTGACGACTTCCAGACTGTGCGGGCCGCTGAAGCGGCCAACGCCCTGCACCACCGTGACCTGACGCTGTTTGGCCAGCTGCGCCAAGCCGCCGGTGAGCTTGGCCACGACCTCGCGTTCCTTCCAGTGGCGCAGCCGCTCGAGATCGATCTGGGGCCGACCGAAGGCGATGCCATGCGCGGCCATCTCCGCCGACTCGGTGATGACACGGGCGGCATGCAACAGCGCCTTGGACGGGATGCAGCCGACGTTGAGACACACGCCGCCCAGGCTGGCATAGCGCTCCACCAGGACCACCTTGAGGCCGAGGTCGGCGGCGCGGAAGGCGGCGGTATAGCCGCCGGGGCCGGCACCGAGGACCAGGACCTGGGCATGGAGGTCTGCCTTCCTGTCCTCTCCCGCCAGCGGTCGCGGGTGGCCCGAAGGGCCGGGAGAGGGTATGCCGGGCGTAGTCATCCCCTCTACCCCGACCGCTCCGCCGCTTGCGGGAGTGGGGAGGGGGTCGGCGGCCTGCAACAGCAGGATAGCGGAGCCTTCCGACACCTTGTCCCCCACCTGTACGACCAGCTTTTCGATCACGCCGTCGCGGGGGCAGGGGATGTCCATGGCCGCCTTGTCGGATTCCACCGTGATCAGCGGATCGTCCTTGGCCACCGAGTCGCCCGGCTTGACCAGGACTTCGATGACCGCAACGTCCTTGAAATTGCCGATGTCGGGGACCTTGACTTCGATACTTGGGTTCATGGTGGTGGCCGGGGTGGGGAATAGGGAATGGGATGTGGGAGAGGGGCTGGCGGGGGTTCCCATCCCCCGTCCTCGCCTTTACAGCAACAGACGCCGCACGTCGGAGAGCATCTGCCGCAGGTGGCTGGTGAAGCGCGCGCCGTCGGCGCCGTCGATGACCCTGTGGTCGTAGGACAGGGACAAGGGCAGCATCAGACGCGGCTCGAAACTGCCGGTTTTCTCGTCCCAAACCGGCTTCATGCACGCGCGCGACACGCCCAGGATGGCGACCTCCGGGCAGTTGATGATGGGCGTGAAGGCGGTGCCGCCGATGCCGCCCAGACTGGTGATGGTGAAGCAACCGCCCTGCATCTCCTCCACCTTGAGCTTGCGCTCGCGCGCGCGCGCCGACAGGTCGCCCAGGTCGCGGGCGATGTCCAGCACGTCCTTGCGGTTCACATCGCGGATCACCGGCACCACCAGCCCGTCCGGGGTCTCGCAGGCGAAGCCGATGTGGAAGTACTTCTTCAGCACCAGGCTCTCGCCCTCCGGCGCCAGCGAGGCGTTGAACTGGGGATAGGTGCGCAGGGCGTTGACCACCGCCTTCATCAGGAAGGCGAGCAGGGTGAGCTTGGCCCCGCGTTTGGCGGCCTCGTCCAGCATGGACTTGCGGAAGGCCTCCAGATCGGTGATGTCGGCCTCGTCGAACTGGGTGACGTGGGGGGCGGTGATCCAGTTGCGGGCGAGATTCGCCCCGGACAGCCTCTTGATGCGCGATAGCGGTTGGGTCTCGATCTCGCCGAACTGGGCAAAGTCGATGACCGGCGCGGCGGGCAGCGAGAGGCCCAAGCCCGGGGCCTCGGCGCGCGGTTTCTCCAGTTCGCCCTTGACCCAGGCCTGCACGTCCTTCTTGAGGATGCGTCCGCGCGGGCCGCTGCCCTTGACGCGGCCGAGGTCCACGCCCACTTCCCGTGCAAAGCGCCTGACCGAGGGGCTGGCATGCGCGGGCTTGACGGCTGCGAACTCGGCCCGAGCCGCCACAGGCGCCGGTTTCTCCCTGGGCGGTATGGGGCCCAGCACCTCCGGCATGGGATTGGAGGGCGGCGGGACGTTGGCGATGGCGGCGGCCAAGGCACTTGCAACTGCGCCCGATTCCGGCGCAGGCGGGGGGACGAAGGACTTGACCACCGGTGCGGCCGCCGCCGGGGCCTCGGCGCCGGCGGTATCGAGCAGCAGGATGGGGCTGCCCTCGGAGACCTTGTCACCGACCTTGATCTTGAGTTCCTGCACCGTGCCGCCGAAGGGGGCGGGGATGTCCATGGCCGCCTTGTCCGATTCGAGGGTGAGCAGGGGGGCATCCTTGGCGATTTGCTCGCCCGGTCGGACCAGGACCTCGATGACCTCCACGTCCTTGAAATTGCCGATGTCCGGCACGAGGACTTCCTTGATCGCCATGGTCAGGACTCCCGCCGGGCCGCCACCCGGATTGCGCGGTGAGAGGACCTCTCCACCCTGCGGGGGATATGAACGACGTTTGCAAGGGGCTGGTTCATCTCGTCTCCTCAGACCGACATGGGGTTGGGCCGGTCGGCGTCGATGCCGTATTTGCGGATGGCCTCGGCGGCGCGGGCATGCGGCAGCACGCCGTCATCGGCCAGGGCCTTGAGGGCGGCGAGCGCGATGTAGTGGCGGTCGACCTCGAAGAAGCGGCGCAGCTGCTCGCGCGAGTCGGAACGGCCGAAGCCGTCCGTGCCCAGGGTCACGTAGCGGCGGTGGACATAGGGCCGGATCAGGTCGGCATAGGCGCGGATGTAATCGGTGGCCGCGATGACCGGCCCCTGCGCGCCCTCCAGGCACTGCTCCACGTAGCTCTTGCGTTGTGGCTGATCCGGGTGCAACAGGTTCCAGCGGTGCACGTCCTGCGCCTCGCGACGCAACTCGTTGAAGCTGGTGGCGCTCCACACGTCCGCGGCCACGCCCCAGTCCGCCTCCAGCAGCTCGGCCGCGGCGATGACCTCGCGCAGGATGGTGCCGGAGCCCAGCAGCTGGACACGGGGTTTGTCATCCCCCGGCGCGCCTGCGCCGGTGCGCAATCTGTACAGGCCCTTGAGGATGCCTTCCTCGACCCCCCGCGGCAGGTCGGGATGGCTGTAGTTCTCGTTCATCACGGTGATGTAATAGAACACGTCCTCCTGTTCCTGCACCATGCGCCGCAGGCCGTCCTGGATGATCACCGCCAGCTCGTAATGGAAGGTGGGGTCATAGGCGATGCAGTTCGGGATCAGGGCGGCCTGCAGGTGGCTGTGGCCGTCCTCGTGCTGTAGTCCCTCGCCGTTCAGGGTCGTGCGTCCGGCAGTGCCCCCGAGCAGGAAGCCGCGCGCGCGCGAGTCGCCGGCGGCCCAGGCCAGGTCGCCCACGCGCTGGAAGCCGAACATGGAGTAATAGATGTAGAACGGGATCATCTGCACCCCGTTCACGCTGTAAGAAGTGGCCGCGGCCAGCCAGGAGGAGAAGGCGCCGGCCTCGTTGATGCCTTCCTCCAGGATCTGGCCGCCCTTGTCCTCGCGGTAGTACATCACCTGGTCCTGGTCCACCGGTTCGTAGAGCTGCCCGGAGGAGGAGTAGATGCCGACCTGACGGAACAGACCCTCCATGCCGAAGGTGCGCGCCTCGTCCGGGACGATAGGGACGATGTGCTTGCCGATCACCTTGTCGCGCAGCAGGGTGGTGAGGATGCGCACGAAGGCCATGGTGGTGGAGATCTGACGCTCGCCGGTGGTCTCCAGCATGTTCTGGAAGGCGGCCAGGGGGGGCACCGTCAGGGGCTCGGCCCGCCGCCGCCTGGCCGGCAGATAGCCGCCCAGGGCGGCCCTGCGCGCGCGCAGGTATTTCATCTCCGGGCTGTCTTCGGCCGGACGGTAGAAGGGCAGGCGTTCCAGATCCGCATCCGAGATGGGGATGTGAAAGCGGTCGCGGAAGGCCTTGAGCGACGCCAGGTCCATCTTCTTCTGCTGATGGGTGGGGTTCTGCGCCTCGCCGGCCGCCCCCATGCCGTAACCCTTCACCGTCTTGGCCAGGATCACGGTGGGCTGCCCCTCGTGCTTCACCGCCGCGGCATAGGCCGCATAGACCTTGTGCGGGTCGTGGCCGCCGCGATTCAGCCGCCAGATGTCCTCGTCGGACATCGCGGCCACCATCTCCTTCAGTTCCGGATACTTGCCGAAGAAGTGCTCGCGGGTGTAGGCGCCACCCTTGGCCTTGAAGTTCTGGTATTCGCCGTCGACGCATTCTTCCATGCGCTTCTTGAGCAGGCCGTTCGAGTCCATGGCCAGGAGCGGGTCCCAGTAGGAACCCCAGATCACCTTCAGCACGTTCCAGCCCGCGCCCCGGAATGCGGCCTCCAGTTCCTGGATGATCTTGCCGTTGCCGCGCACCGGGCCGTCCAGGCGCTGCAGGTTGCAGTTCACCACGAAGATCAGGTTGTCGAGCTTTTCGCGTGAGGCCAGGGTGATGGCCCCCAGGGTCTCCGGTTCGTCGGTCTCGCCGTCGCCCAGGAAGGCCCACACCTTGCGATCGCTGGTGTCGGCGATACCGCGGTCGTGCAGGTATTTGAGGAAGCGGGCCTGGTAGATGGCCTGGATCGGTCCGAGCCCCATCGACACGGTGGGGAACTGCCAGAACTCCGGCATCAGCCAGGGGTGGGGGTAGGACGACAGGCCGTTGCCGCCGGTTTCCTGGCGGAAGTTTTCCAGCTGCGCCTCGCTGATGCGGCCCTCGACGAATGCGCGGGCATAGATGCCGGGCGCGGAATGGCCCTGGAAATAGACCAGGTCGCCACCGCCCCGGTGTTCCGGGCCACGGAAGAAATGGTTGAAACCGACCTCGTACAGGGTGGCGGCCGACTGGTAACTGGCGATGTGGCCACCCACGCCAGGCGCTTTTTCATTGGCGCGCATGACGCAGGCCACCGCGTTCCAGCGGATCAGGTTCTTGATCTTGCGTTCCAGCGCCACGTCACCCGCATGGCGCTCCTGAAGATGCACCGGGATGGTGTTGAGGTAGGCGGTGGTGGCGTTGTAGGGCAGATAGGCCCCCGAGCGGCGGGCGCTGTCGATCAGCTGTTCGAGCAGGAAATGGGCGCGCTCCGGGCCTTCTTCCTGGATGACGGCGGCAAGTGCGTCGAGCCACTCGCGGGTCTCCTGTGGGTCGAGGTCGGGGCTGGCGGCGGAAAGAGGCGGCATGGAAGGGCTCCGGGAAGGGCGGCCGGGCGGCGCCGCGGGCGGTTCAAGTGTCGTGTCGAGACGCGACCCGGGATGGACGATCGGAAATCGTGGAAAATCACGACGAAAAGACCGGCGAATTATCGATTCGGCCGGGCGTCGAGTCAATTTGTGGCTGGCGTAACCGCTGCGCCGTGCCGCTTTTGTCAAGGAGTTGCCATGCCCAAACGCCAACCGCAATCCGAATGCGAGTGCATTCGGCTTCCCCGCATGCTGGAACGTGAGGCGGTCCTCGCGCTGCCTCCGGGCGGGCATCGGCTGGTACTGCTTCCGGCCGGTGCGGGCTGGCATGACGCGCCGGGGTACGCTCGGGTCGAGGCCGTGTTGCGGCGCCAGGGCAAGGATGCGGCGAGTCTGGGCAAGACGCCCTTGCGTCTCGATACGGAAGAGGCGGGTCTGGAGGTGTGGCTGAGGCTGGATCCGGATGCATCCGCCTTCGAGCGGCACCAGCGCCTGCGCCAGGCATTGAAGCCGCTGTTGGACGAGCATCCGGCGACGTTGGCCATCGCCTTGTTTGGGCCGACCGGCTTTCGTGCCCGGGCAGCGGCGGATGCGGCCTATGTCGCGTTGCACAATGCGATCCTGTTGCCCGCCTGGAAGAGCGAGAAACCGCCGCGCGTGCTTGAAACCCTGTCGATCGAGGGGCATGTCAGCCCGGATGGGCAGGCGTGGGCGCGGGCCTGGGCTGAGGGCAACGCGCTGGCCCGCTGCCTCACCCGCCTGCCGCCCGACCGGCTGCGTCCGGCCAGCTATCGCAGCCTGTTGCGTGCATTGGCGGAGCGCGAGGGCTGGACGATCGAGGAATACGACAGCAAGCGCTTGCGCAAGCTCATGGCCGGCGCATTCCTCGCCGTGGCGCGCGGCAGCGGCCATGAGGATGCCGCCATCGTGCGCCTGGGGTACGGGTACGCCCCGCGGAACAAGGCCAAGGACAAAGGCAAGACTCTGGCCCTGGTCGGCAAGGGGATCTGTTTCGATACCGGCGGCCACAACCTCAAGCCAGCGCGTTACATGCACAACATGCACGACGACATGAATGGTTCGGCGGTGGCGCTGGGCATCCTGCTTGCGGTGAGCCGGCTGCGTCTGGCCCAGCGGCTCGATGTCTGGCTGGCGATCGCCGAGAACCATCTGTCACCCCTGGCCTATACCCAGAACGAGGTGGTCACCGCACTCGACGGCACCCGCATCGAAGTGGTCCACACCGACGCCGAGGGCCGCATGGTGCTGGCCGACACACTGGCCTTGGCGGCACGCGAAAAGCCGGCGGCGATCGTCGATTTCGCCACCCTGACCGGCAGCATGACGGTGGCCCTAGGCGAGCGCATGAGCGGCGTGTTCGCCAACCGCGCGACCTTGGCCGCGCGCGCCGTGGCAGCGGGCGAGGCTTGCGGCGAGCGGGTGGTGGTCTTCCCCATGCCGGCGGACTACGATGATGCGCTCGAGTCGACCGTGGCCGACGTCAAGCAATGCATCCTCGAGGGCGAGGCCGACCATATCCTGGCGGCGCGCTTCCTGTCGCGCTTCGTGAAGGACATCCCCTGGCTGCATGTCGACCTGTCCGCCAGCCGCTGCAAGGGTGGCCTGGGCGCGGCGGGCGACGAGCTGACCGGCTTCGGGGTGGGCTTGGGGCTAGAGTTGCTGCGGGATGGGCCGGCGTGAACCGTCGCCCGTAGAGTCCGACTCCTGTCAGGCGGTTGAACCCAGATTGTCCATTCGACGGCCCTTTGGACCTACGCGCGCGCTGGTGGGACGGATCGCGGCCCTTTCGGACGCTTGCTCGTCGGCCATAGGCTCGGCGATGGCGTCCTCCAAACCGCCTGAACGGCCTCGCGCTCCGCCTCGCCATCCTCTCGCGTCCTACAATCTGGGTTGAAAAACTTGAGGGTAGTCGAAGCATCTGGGCTACGGGATGCAGTCGCTGTGTAGCGAATGCGCAACGCCATAAGAAATGTTTATCATATTAGAATAGTATAATATTGTTGATCACTAATTTAATGGGTAGGATGAAATCACATGGCGCGCAGTGGCAAGCCGTTCCAGCCGCCGCTCGTGCCACCCTCTGTTCAATTTTTCGGGAGTCGATCATGAAGCGTAATCTTGTAGCCCTCACCCTTTCCGGTCTTGTCGGCATGCTCTCCATCACCGCGCACGCCGCGGAAGGAAAGAGACTCAGCAGTGAGGAGCGCGCCCTCATGCTGGCCGCGCAGAACTGCGACGGCAAGCCGGACGCACCCTACATGTCGGCCAAGGTCCGGCGCGACCTGCAGATGCTGGTGAGCGTCGAAGCCGGCTGGAGCCCGGAGGTGGTGCGCGCCATCCGTATGCGTTGAGCATAAATCGGATTTATCGATTGACTGCGGCGGCCTATGGCCGCCGCAGTCGCTTATCCGGCGTGTCCCTGCACGCTGCATGCAGCGTTGTTTCTCCATTCGACAACGTTGTACCCTTGCCGGCCGTTCAACTGCATACGCGGCTGACCCGCGCCCTCATCGCATAGGATCGCCATGAAACACGTCGAAACCCGTCTCGAACTCTGGCTGTTCGCCAGCCGATGGCTGCTGGTGCCGTTCTACGTCGGCCTGGTGCTGGCCCTGGCCCTGTTGCTGGTTAAGTTCGTCAAAGAATTCATCCACTTCGTGCCCCTGGTGTTCACCGCCGAGGGCGGCGACATCATCATCGGTGTGCTCACCCTGGTCGACGTGGTGATGGTGGCCAACCTGCTCATCATCATCGTGTTCGCCGGCTACGAGAATTTCGTCTCCCGCTTCGACGCCGAAAGCCATGAGGATTGGCCGGGCTGGATGGGCCACGTCGGTTTCGCCGAGCTGAAGATGAAGCTGATCGGCTCCATCGTCGCCATCTCCGGCATCGAGCTGCTCAAGGCCTTCATGCACGTGGAGAACCTGACCAACGAGCAGCTGGCCTGGATGGTGGGCATCCACATGACCTTCGTGGTGTCCGGGGTGCTGTTCGCGGTGATGGACCGCATCAGCGCCGGAAAGCCGGACCACTCGAACTGACCCCCAGGGTGGGACGAAGCCGGAATGCGGCTTGCCCAATAAAAAACCCGGCCTGTTGCCAGGCCGGGTTTCGATGAAGCACACGGCCGGTGGACCGGGTTCAGCGCCTTCAGTGCGCCTGGGCCGTGCCGGCGCCACGCGGGAAGCGGATGTCCTCGACCATATGCTGGATGTGGTCGGGGCAGGGGGCGGTGAACTTCGCCACCACCAGGGCGACGGCCACGTTGATCAGGGCGCCCACCACGCCGATGCCTTCCGGCGAGATGCCGAGGAACCAGTTGGCCGCCTCGTTCTTGGCCATGGGCTCGATGAAGATGCCCTTGAAGTAGACGATGTAGCCCATGGTGAACAACAGGCCGGAGAGCATGCCGGCGATCGCGCCTTCCTTGTTCATGCGCTTGTAGAAGATGCCCATGACAATGGTGGGGAACAGCGATGCGCAGGCCAGCCCGAACGCGAAGGCCACCACTTCGGCGACGAATCCGGGCGGGTTGTAGCCCAGGTAACCGGCGATCGCCACCGCCACCGCAGCCGCGATGCGGCCCGCCATCAGCTCGCCCTTCTCGCTGATATTGCGCGCGAATACGCCCTTGAGCAGGTCATGCGAGATGGCTGCCGAGATCACCAGCAACAGGCCGGCGGCGGTGGACAGCGCGGCGGCGATGCCACCCGCCGCAACCAGGGCGACCACCCAGTTGGGCAGGCCGGCGATTTCCGGATTGGCCAGCACCATGATGTCGCGGTCGACGGTGCCGGCGAAATTACCGTCCTTGCCCTTGGAGCCGAGCTCGTTGCCCTTCCAGCCGGCGGCCTCGGCCCGAGCGAGGAATTCGGCATCCTTGCTCTTTTCGTTGTAATACTGGATGCGACCGTCGCCGTTCTTGTCCTCCCACAGGATGAGGCCGGTCTTCTCCCAGCGCTTCATCCACTCGGGGCGATCCTCGCCCTTGAGGCTGGCCTCGGGCGCGAACACGTCGCCACCGCTCGCCACCGCGCTGTTCACCGTGGTGTGCAGGTTGTAGCGGGCCATGGCGCCGACCGCAGGGGCCGTGGTGTACAGGATGGCGATGAACACCAGCGCCCAGCCGGCCGATACACGCGCGTCATGCACGCGCGGCACGGTGAAGAAGCGCACGATCACGTGCGGCAGGCCGGCGGTTCCGGCCATCAGCGCCAGGGTGATGGCGAACACGTCGATCATGCTCTTGTCGCCCGAGGTGTAGGCGGAAAAGCCGAGATCGGTCACCACCTGGTCGAGCTTGGCCAGAAAGGGCATGCCCTCGATGCTGGTGCCCAGGCCAATCTGGGGCAGCGGGTTGCCGGCGATCTGCAGGGAGATGAACACCGCCGGGATGGTGTAGGCGAAGATCAGCACCACGTACTGCGCCACCTGGGTGTAGGTGATGCCCTTCATGCCACCCAGCACCGCATAGAAGAACACGATGCCCATGCCGACGAAGAGGCCGGTGACGATGTCCACCTCGAGGAAGCGGGAGAACACAATGCCCACACCCCGCATCTGGCCGGCGACATAGACAAAGGAGATGAAGATCAGGCACACCACGGCGACGATGCGCGCGGCATCCGAGTAATAGCGGTCGCCGATGAACTCCGGCACGGTGAACTTGCCGAACTTGCGCAGGTATGGGGCGAGCAGCACCGCCAAGAGGACGTAGCCGCCGGTCCAGCCCATGAGGTACACCGAACCGCCGTAGCCGAGAAAGGCAATGAGGCCGGCCATGGAGATGAAGGAGGCGGCACTCATCCAGTCGGCCGCGGTGGCCATGCCGTTGACTACCGGGTGGACACCGCCGCCGGCGACGTAGAATTCCTTGGTGCTGGCGGCGCGCGCCCAGATGGCGACGCCGATGTAGAGGGCGAACGAAAGGCCCACCACGATGAAGGTCAGGGTCTTGAGATCCATGTCGATTCCTGTGTGTTGGGGGGGGCGGATCAGTCTTCGTGGACGTCGTGCTCGCGGTCGATCTTGTCCATGCGCCGGGCATACCAGAAGATCAGCGCCACGAACACAAAGATCGAACCTTGCTGGGCAAACCAGAAGCCGAGCGGATAACCGCCCAGCGAGATGCCGTCGAGCGCATCGCGGAACAGGATTCCGGCGCCGAAGGACACCGTGAACCAGATGGCCAGGATGGTGAACAACAGGCTAAGCGTGGCCTTCCAGTAGGCCTTGGGGTCGAACGAGTCAGGCTTGGACATGCGGGTTGTCTCCAGTTGGAACGAAGTGGAATTCGAGAACCACGCGAGGCCGCCAAAAAGATCCCTTAACAGGCTGTTGAAAAAACTACTGCGGTGGGCCATCTGCTGTGTTGCGCGGCGTTGGCTTCGGCCGCGCAGCTTGACATCGGCTGCGCCGATGTCTGCCTTCGCCAAACGAAGTTTCAGCGCAAGCTAAAACTTCGTTTGCGCCCCGTGCGCCTTGCATCGGGCCATCCTCGCGACGTTTTTCAACAGTCTATTAACCACCTCACGCGGCGGCGAGTTTACAGGAATATTTCAGCCCGCCAAGATACCCCCGCCACCCCGGCGCACGCGGTGAGCGCAACGACCTTGCCGGACGGCGCGCGCGCGGCCGATAATGGTTCGCCCGATCTCCCCGGCAAGGCCCCGCCCATGGAAAACCAGACCTCCACGCCCATCGAACAGAACATCGTCCCCGAGTTCGAGCTGCCCGGTACCGGCGGCATCGTCTTTCGCCCGGCCGACTATCGCGGTCGGCGTGTGGTGCTCTATTTCTACCCCAAGGACAACACCCCCGGCTGCACCACCGAAGGGCTCGACTTCGCTGCCCGGCACGACCGTTTCCGCGCTCTCGATTGCGAACTGTTCGGCATCTCGCGTGACGGGATTCGCTCGCACGAGGGCTTCAAGGCCAAGCTCGGTCTGCCCTTCGAACTGCTCTCGGACGAGGACGAAACGGCATGCACCCTGTTCGGCGTCATCAAACTGAAAAGCATGTACGGCAAGAAGGTCCGTGGCATCGAGCGCAGCACCTTCGTGCTCGACCGAGACGGACGCGTGATCCGGTCATGGCGGGGCGTGAAGGTGCCCAACCATGCCGACGAGGTCCTCGAATACATCGCCAGCCTGTAAACCCAGCCCGCCCAGGAGCCCCCATGCCACGCAAGGCCAAGCCGCAGACCAAGCTGTTCGTGCTCGACACCAACGTGCTGTTGCACGACCCCACCTGCCTGTTCCGCTTCCAGGAACACGACCTGTACATCCCCATGGCCACCCTGGAGGAACTCGATCACAACAAGAAGGGGGTCTCGGAGGTGGCCCGCAACGCTCGCCAGGCCAGCCGCTTCCTCGACGAGGTGGTGCGCGACGGCGTCGCCGACATCCAGGCCGGCATCGAACTGGCGCCGCACAGCCACGGCGCCGCCAGCGGCCGGCTGCATCTCCAGACCGAACTGATCGAGAGCGACATTGCCGCCATGCTGCCGGCCAGCAAGGTGGACAACCAGCTGCTCGGCGTCGTCTATCACCTCAAGAAGGCGCAGCCCAAGCGCCCCGTCATCCTGGTGTCCAAGGACATCAACATGCGGATCAAGGCGCGCGCGCTCGGCATTCCGGCGGAAGACTATTTCAACGACAAGGTGTTGGAAGACACCGACCTGCTCTACAGCGGCGTGCGCGAATTGCCGGCGGATTTCTGGGATACCCATGGCAAGGGCATGGAGTCCTGGAAGGACGCAAGCCACGTCGGTTACCGCGTCCACGGCCCGTTGTGCGCCTCGTTGCATGTCAACGAATTCGTCTATCAGGAGCCCGGCCGGGGCGGCAAGCCCTTCTATGCCGTGGTGCGTGAGATCGCGGGCAACACAGCCACCCTGCACACCATTACCGATTACAGCCACCAGAAAAACAATGTATGGGGCATTACCGCGCGCAATCGCGAGCAGAATTTTGCCCTCAACATGCTGATGGACCCCAACATCGACTTCGTCACCCTGCTCGGCCAGGCCGGCACCGGCAAGACCCTGCTCACCCTCGCCGCCGGGCTCAACCAGACCCTGGAGAAGAAGCTGTACAGCGAGATCATCGTCACCCGCGTCACCGTGCCGGTGGGCGAGGATATCGGCTTCTTGCCCGGCAGCGAGGAAGAAAAGATGACCCCCTGGATGGGGGCGCTGGAAGACAACCTCGACGTGCTCAACATGAATGACCAGGAGGCCGGTGAATGGGGGCGTGCCGCCACGCACGACCTGATCCGCTCGCGCATCAAAGTGAAGTCGCTCAATTTCATGCGCGGCCGTACATTCCTCAACAAGTTCGTGATCATCGACGAAGCGCAGAACCTCACCCCGAAACAAATGAAGACTTTGATTACCCGCGCCGGTCCCGGCACCAAGGTGGTCTGCCTGGGCAACATCGCCCAGATCGACACCCCCTACCTCACTGAAGGCAGCTCGGGCCTCACCTACGTGGTCGACCGTTTCAAGGGCTGGCCCCACTCCGGCCACGTCACCCTGGCGCGCGGCGAACGCTCGCGGCTTGCCGATCACGCCGCCGAGATCCTCTGACACCGCCATGCGCGCCATTCACCGGCGCGCGAGCACGGTATTTCAATTACGGTTTTCAAATGCAATGATTTATCCTGAAAACCTCGGCTGAACCACGGAATCACATAGAACACGTATAAAAACATGGGGTTGCCAAAGATGCTTACCCACGGAGTGAACGCCATTCGCCGGTAAAAAACCTGAATTTCGGGGGGCTGTGGCAAGGCATTCAGGGCCATTGAAAACCATTGGCCCCGATTCTGTTTTCGAGAACATCAATATTGACGTTCAGGCATTTGGATTCGATAATGCCTTCCGCTCAGGCATGCAGTCGTGCGCAATCAACCCGGATTTTCCATGAGGACACGTGAGGATGGCGAGGCGATTTGGAGCGGATTTGAGCGCCCCGAGGGGGACAAGAAAACTCGGGGCGGCCCCTCGTTTTTTTTGAGAGGACGGGCGACGCGCCCATCGCCATGCCAGGGCGATGCGCGCGGACTTGAAGCCGCCCGAAAGCGGCCGCTAGCGCTTGTGTAGGCCGTCAGGCCGCCGAATGGATAATCCGGGATCAAATCTTCATTCAGGATTTCCATTCATTCATCCATTCGCCGATTCCAGGATTCATCATGTTCGATCTCAAATCCATGCCCATTGCCGAACTGCTGGCCTTGCAAAAGGCCATTCCCGCTGAACTCGAAGCGCGTCAGCGCGAGGAAAAACAGAATCTGCTCAACGAATTCCGCGCGCGCGCGCGCAGCCTGGGCATGAGTCTGGAGGAGGTGGTGGGCGCCCCGGTGGGCCGGCGTGGACGTGGCGCCAAGGTGGCCGCGAAATACGTCCATCCCCAGAATCCCTCGCTGACCTGGAGCGGTCGTGGCAAGCGTCCGGGCTGGGTGCGCGAGTGGTTGAACGCCGGACGTTCCATTGAGGAGCTGGCGGTCTGAACCATGCCGGCCCGGGCCATGGCCAAACGCCAGTCCGGGCCACCACGCCGGCCGCGCGAGCCGGCGCCGCGGCCACCGCCGCGTCCGCGTGGCTTTTTTCAGGCACAATACGCCCCTCCTGTTTGATTCAACCCGGGTTTTCCATGAGGACACATGAGGATAGCGAGGCGATTTCGGAGCGGATTTTGGTGCCCCCAGGGTCGGGCTACGCCCAGCCCGCCCCCCGAGGGGGACAAGAAAACTCGGGGCGACCCTTCGTTTTCTTGAGAGGACGAGCGACGCGCCCATCGCCATGCCAGGGCGATGCGCACGGACTCGAAGCCGCTCCGCAAGCGGCCGCCCGCGCGCGTGTAGGCCGTCAGGCCGCCGAATGGAAAATCCAGGTTCAATCACCATGAAACGTCCCAAGACCGCCGACGAGTATGTCGATCTGGTGCATCAGGCCGTCTACGAGATCGACGAATTCCGCACCGGACTCGACTACGATCCCGAAAACGCCGAAATGTACGGCCCATTCCTCGACCAGCTCGACACCATGGTGCGCAAGGTGTACGACGACATGGTGGCTGGGACCTACCAATGGGGCTTTGGCGAGGATCTGCCCTTCATGCCCATGGTGGTCAAGTTCGGTCGCCTGATCCCGTTCCAGCGCCTGTTGCTGCTGGTCAACGAAACCCACAAGAACGGCCTCGACGTTGACTAAGCTGTTGCTGGTTGTCGCGGTCACCGTGGCGGTGGTGTTCTGGCTGCGCCATCTCGGCCGCGACCGCCGCGACCGCCGTGACCGGGCCGATTCACCCGCCGGCATCGAGGACATGACCCGCTGCAAGCTGTGCGGCGTGCATCTTCCCCGCTCCGAGGCGATCCAGAGCCAGGGCCAGACCTACTGCTGCGATGAGCACCGTCGTCGCGACCAAGGCTGATCCGGCCGCGACCCTCCCGCTCACGTCCCGCACGAACCTGCCGGCGACGGTGCCGGAAAGCTTCTGGGGCTCGTTGCGCCAGCTCAATGCATTCCGCATGTTCCTGGTGGCATTCTTCATCGTCTTGGCGGTATTCGCCGAACGCCTGCAGCTGATCGGGCAGCGCCATCTCATCGCCTTTCTTGGTGTCAGCCTATTCTACGGACTGCTCGCCCTGGCCTTCGCCCATGCCCTGCGCCAGCGCCGGCCCAGCTTCGGCCGCCAGCTCGGCATCCAGCTGGTGATCGACATCCTCCTGCTGACCGTGCTGATGTATCTGGCCGGCGGCAACGATACCGGTCTGGGTCTGCTCATCATCGTGCCGCTGGCGGCGGCGGGCATGCATCCGCACGCTCGGGTGATGCTGCTATTGCCGGCCATTGCCACGATTGCGGTGCTGGCGGAACAAAGCATGCACCTGTGGCTGCGCGAGGAGCTGACCGGCGGCTATACCCGCGCTGCCCTGCTCTCGGCCGGGTTTTTTGCCGTCGCCGGGCTGTCGCGCATCCTCGCCAAGGGGGTGCTGGCGGCGACCCAGCTCGCCGGGGAGCAGGCGGAGACCGTGGCCAGCCTGGAGAAGATCAACGCCCAGGTGATCCAGGATCTATCTTATGGCCTGATCGTGGTCGATGCGCATGGTCGGGTGATGCAGTCCAACGGTCGTGCCGAAACCCTGCTTGCCTGCGCGGGTCCGCCGCGCGCCGGGCTCGAGGCATGTGCCCCGGCGCTGGCCGAGCTGTGGCAGGAGTGGCGTGCGCGAGGCGAGCGGGCTTGGCGCATCTTCGAGCCGGGCGACGGTCGCCGCCTGCGCGCCCGGGTGCTGGAACTGGATCCCGAGCGCAGCAAGGGCGCGGTGATCGTGGTGGAGGACCTGAGCGAAATCGAGGAAGAGGCCATGCGCCTCAAGCTGGCCGCGCTTGGCCGCCTCACCGCCAACCTGGCGCACGAGATCCGCAATCCGCTCTCGGCCATCCAACATGCCTCCGAATTGCTGCGCGAGGACAGTCGCGACGAGGCCGGCGCGCGTCTGACCCGCATCATCGAGGACAACGTGGCACGCCTGAACTGGCTGGTCGAGGACGTGCTCTCGCTCAGCCGACGCGACCGGCAGAACCGCGAGAAGATCGACCTGGCCGTGTTCCTGGACGAATTCGTCAGCCAGTTCCAGCGCAATGAAGGCGTACCGCCGGGTGTGCTGTCACTGGAGGTTACCGCCGGCGTGGGTCGAATCGAGTTTGATCGCATGCACCTGCACCAGGTGCTGTGGAACCTGTGCCGCAACGCCCATCGCTATGCCAGCCTAGGCCCGGCCAGCATCGTCCTGGCCGCCCATCCGGACGGTGCATGCGCCCTGATCGACGTCAGCAACGACGGCCCCGCCATCCCGCCTGAAATGCAGCTGCGTCTGTTCGACCCGTTCTACACCACGGAGAAGAGCGGCACCGGCCTGGGCCTGTACATCGCCCGCGAGCTGGCCGAGGCCAACGGCGGCCAGCTGCGCTGCCTGCCCCAGACACGGGGCGCGCTGTTCCGGGTCTGCTGTCCCAGAGGAGGCGACTGAGCCATGACCGTCCCACGCATCCTCATCGTCGATGACGAACCCGACTTGCTCGACCTGATGGAAATCACCCTGGCCCGCATGGGGCTGGAGGTCGATCGCGCCAGCGGAGTGCGGGCCGCCCTCGACTGCCTGGCGGCGACCCGTTACGACCTCTGCCTGACCGACATGCGCCTGTCCGACGGCGAAGGCATGGAGATCGTCGCCCAGATCAGCCAGCGCTGGCCACATACCCCGGTAGCGGTCATCACCGCCTTCGGTTCCGCCGAGAATGCCGTGGCGGCGCTCAAGGCCGGCGCATTCGACTACCTGTCCAAGCCGGTCGCGCTCGACCAGCTGCGCGCTCTGGTGCGCAGCGCATTGCGGCTGGCAGACCCTGAACACCACGGCGCCGCGCCACCCAGCCTGATCGGCGAATCGGCGCCGATGCGCCAGATCCGCGCCACCATCGAAAAACTGGCGCGCAGCCAGGCGCCGGTATTCATCTGCGGCGACTCCGGCACCGGCAAGGAAGTCGCCGCGCGCTTGATCCATGCCCTGGGGCCGCGCGCCGGCAAGCCGTTCATCGCCGTGAACTGCGGCGCCATCCCGGAGAACCTGATGGAAAGAGAGTTCTTCGGCCACCGCAAGGGCGCGTTCACCGGCGCCGACCGCGACCACGACGGATTTTTTCAGGCCGCGCACGGCGGCACCCTGTTCCTCGACGAGGTGGTCGAACTGCCGATGACGATGCAGGTCAAGCTGTTGCGCGCCATTCAGGAACGGCGGGTGCGGAGAATCGGTGGCGTGACCGAGGAATCGGTCGATACCCGCATCATCAGCGCCTCGCATTACGAACTGGGCAAGGCGGTGGAGGCTGGCCGCTTCCGCCACGATCTGTATTACCGCCTCAATGTGATCGACCTGCGCATGCCCATGTTGCGCGAGCGGCGCGAGGACATCCCCCTGCTGGCCAACCAAATTGCCCGCCGTCTCGCCTCGGCGAGCGGTCGCGCCGTGCCGGCCCTGACGCCCAAGGCCATGGCGGCGCTGGTCGAATACAGCTATCCCGGCAATGTGCGTGAACTGGAAAACATCCTTGAACGCGCATTCGCGTTGAGCGAGGGCGATTCGATCGACGTAGCCGAGCTCAACCTGGCTCCGGCCCCGGTGCAGTCCGGTGCCTCGGCGGAGGCGGGCTGGCCGGGGATGCCCTTGCAGGATTACCTCGACCAGGTCGAGCGCGAAGCCATCCTGCGCGCACTCAATGCGACCGGCTGGAACCGTACCGCCGCTGCCCGCCTGCTCGGCGTCACTTTCCGCAGTCTGCGTTACCGCATCGACCGTCTTGGCATCGAAGTCCCGGGCAGCGATGGCGATTCAGGCTGATCGCCCCGAATTTCGCTACGCTGCATCCGGGCCACAGGAAATCGCCATCTCCTCCAGTCGGGCAAGGCGTTCGGCGTCGAGCTCCAGGCAGTCTGTAGCCCAGTCGCGTTGCTCCGGCCAGTCGATTTCAATTTCATCGCGCTCGCTGCGCACGCCGCCATCGTTGAGGTGGAACAGATGCGTGCCCAGTTGCAGCAGGGCAACCAGGCGGCGCACGGTGTCGGGCTGATCGCTCAGGCCGACACGGTGATGGTTGAGGGTGGCGAGTGCTACTTCATCCGGCAGTTTCCAGTTGCGTGCCAGGCGCTCGCCGACCAGGGCATGGTCGAAACCGCACGCCGCGTCGAGGGAGGGTAGGTCCGGCCAGCCGGCGGGGCCGAAGAACACCTGGCCGTATTCGGGTTGCTGGCGGGCGATGAGTGCGACGCCGCAATCGTGGAAGATGCCGAGCAGGTAGGTCAGGTCGGGGCGCACCCCGGCCGGACGCAATGCATGCTGCGCGGCCAGCATGTGTTCGGCGATGCGGCTCTGGCGCTGCCAGAGGATTTCCATCAGGGCGGTGTTGCTGGAGTCGGAAAGCGCCTGACGCAGACATTCGCTGCGGGCGATGGCCATGATGTTGCGGTTGCCGAGCAGCACGACCGCCTTTTGCAATGCTTCGACGCGGGCGCGGCTGAGGTTGAACAGCGGCGAGTTGGCCACACGGAACATGGCGTCGGCGAGCATGGCGTCCTGCTGGATGCGCGCGGCGTACTGAGCCGGTGTGGCATCTGGGTCGGCAAACAGGCGCTCGAGCTGCATCAGCACGTCGCGGATCGGGGGCAGGACAATGCCATCGTCCAGGATGCGGTCGATCTGTTCGAGCCGTGGTGTGGACGCGGCCATGATCAGGATTGTCAAGGCAATTTAGTAATGTCCGGTAGTTGGGCAAGATAGAAATGTCCGGTCGATATGCGTCTGGGTTGGCCCTC
>OGCL01000880.1_pt1 | contig 28716 bp, 24 predicted proteins | sample 1570041 | NCBI WGS metagenome assembly OGCL01 (sample SAMN06266162, study PRJEB24511) | hot springs metagenome | isolation source: Hot spring water | place: South Africa: Limpopo | collected 2015-06-22 | reverse complement strand
CCAGACTTTCCCGGCCGGGTAAAAAAAGATGTCCGCTCTTATTTCTGAACTTCCGTACAAACTTCAAGAGCAACTCCGACCTATATAAGGAAGGGAGAATTTGTGCACTTAAGTGCCAATCTTAAAAAAAGTTGATCTGGTTCACAAACTCGGACGAATGGCGTGAACTTATATTTCAAGGTACGACTCTTACGCCCCGAGATGGCTTGCCTGTGAAGCATTCATCGACCGACTGAAAGGCTCGTGACAGAGCGTTTTGTTAAGTATTCGGCACTTTGCCAGCACTCTTCGCAAAACTATTTCAGGCTGCCCCGGTCATATAAGCCGCTTCATGCACGACGGGTCGATCAAAGAACCCGGAGCCGGCGAGCTTGCCCCGCAAGTCCCGGACTTCAGGGCAAAAACTCCTAATAAAGACGCCCCCACCTGCCGCCACGCACACATGTGGCAGCTGGGTATTTTTTATGCCCGCGTCCGGGCGTCAGACCTCGGACGGCATCAACAGGGATGGACCGGCACGGCCGGTCCGTGTGAACGGCGCAAAGCTATTTTGACGAGGTGATTACGATGCGGATCAGCATCTTTGGCTTGGGTTACGTAGGTGCGGTGTGTGCGGGCTGTCTGTCGGCACGCGGCCATGAAGTGATTGGCGTGGACGTCTCCGCCACCAAGATCGACCTCATCAATCAGGGCAAGTCGCCGATCGTCGAGCCGGGTCTCGGCGAGCTGCTGGCCCAAGGCATCGAGAAGGGGCTGCTGCGCGGCACCACCGACTTCGCCGAGGCGATCCGCGACAGCGAGCTGTCGATGGTCTGCGTCGGCACGCCGAGCGAGAAGAACGGCGACCTGGGCCTGGGCTACATCGAGTCGGTCTGCCGCGAAATCGGCTACGTGCTGCGCGAGAAGAACAGCTGGCACACCGTGGTGATCCGCAGCACCGTGCTGCCGGGCACCGTCAACAACGTGGTCATCCCGATCCTCGAGGACTGCTCCGGCAAGAAGGCCGGCGTCGACTTCGGCGTCGCGGTCAACCCCGAATTCCTGCGCGAGTCCACCGCCATCAAGGACTACGACTTCCCGCCCATGACCGTCATCGGCGAGTCCGACGCCAAGGCCGGCGACATCCTCGAGGAGCTCTACCGCGAGCTCGACGCACCCATCGTGCGCAAGGACATCGCGGTGGCCGAGATGATCAAGTACACCTGCAACGTCTGGCACGCGACCAAGGTCACCTTCGCCAACGAGATCGGCAACATCGCCAAGGCCGCCGGCGTCGACGGCCGGGAGGTGATGGAAGTGGTGTGCATGGACAACAAGCTCAACCTGTCCAAGTACTACATGCGTCCCGGCTTCGCCTTCGGCGGCTCCTGCCTGCCCAAGGACGTGCGCGCCCTCTCCTACCGCGCCAGCCAGTGGGACATCGAGTCGCCGCTGATCGGCTCGCTGATGCGCTCCAACGCCGCCCAGGTACAGAAGGCCTTCGACCTGATCGCCCAGCACGGCAGCCGCAAGGTCGCCCTGCTCGGTCTGGCGTTCAAGGCCGGCACCGACGATCTGCGCGAGAGCCCGCTGGTGGAGCTGGCCGAAATGCTGATCGGCAAGGGCTTCGAGCTGTCGATCTTCGACAGCAACGTCGAGTACGCCCGCGTCCTGGGTGCGAACAAGGACTACATCGAATCGAAGATCCCGCACGTGTCCTCCCTGCTCAAGTCCGACCTGGACGCCGTGGTGCAGGGCGCCGACATCGTGGTCCTGGGCAATGGCGATTCGCGCTTCCGCACCTACGCCGAGCAGGTTCCGGCCGGCAAGCAGGTGATCGACCTGGTCGGCTTCATGAGCGGCAAGACCGCAGCCGGCGCAGAAGGCATCTGCTGGTAACGACGGCGCAAGCCTCAGGGAGGAACGGCACATGGACAGGCTGACGATCACGATGACGGCCGCCCGAGGCATCACCGCCATCGGGCATGCAAGGACGCGATTCTCTCCCTGAGCTGCACGCCGACGCAGGACGCAACGCCGGCATGCCCGCTCAGCGCAGGCGTACCGGTACCACCCCATCCCCGACTGACCGACCCCCGCCGCGGGGGTCGCTGCGGAGAAGGAAGGAAACGCCAGACATGGTTTCACACAGCCTCGAAGCCCAGCCAGGGCAGCAAGGGATCAGCTGGAGAAAGTTCTTCGGCTGGGCCCTGCTGTTCGCCCTGATCGGGCGCAGTGCCCTGGACATCCCGCCCGGCTTGAGCATGATCATGGTCATCGTCGGCTTGATCTTTGTCTTTACCGCCTACATCGGCACCTGCCTGGCGTATATTCCACTCAACAAGGACACCCGCGCGGACGACGAAAAGTAAGCGCGTAGCGCCTGCCCCTCCCGCGCGCACAAGGATGTGCCAACCCGCCTTTTGTTCCCCCTCTGATTGGCTCGGTGCCGGACACTTTTCTGGCCATGACTCCGCTGCTTGAGGCGCGCGCGCTCGAAAAACACTACCCGGGCGTGCGGGCGGTCGCGGGCATCGGTTTCGCGGTACAACGCGGGCAATGTTTCGGGCTGCTCGGTCCCAACGGCGCTGGCAAGACCACCCTGATCAGCATTCTCGCCGGGCTCGCGCGTGCGAGCGCCGGGCGTGCGCGGGTGCTGGGCTTCGATGTCGGACGCGACTACCGCGAGGCGCGGCGCCGGCTTGGCGTGGTGCCCCAGGAGCTGGTGTTCGACCCTTTCTTCACCGTGCGCGAGACCTTGCGCTTCCAGTCCGGCTATTTCGGCCTGCGCCACAACGAGGCCTGGATCGACGAACTCATCGCCGAGCTGGGCCTTGTCGACAAGGCCGATACCAATCTGCGCCGCCTGTCCGGCGGCATGAAGCGGCGGGTGCTGGTGGCGCAGGCTCTGGTGCACCGGCCACCGGTGATCGTGCTGGACGAACCCACCGCCGGGGTCGACGTGGAGTTGCGCCAGTCGCTGTGGGCGTTCATCCGTCGCCTCAATGGCGAGGGACATACCGTGCTGCTCACCACGCATTATCTGGAGGAGGCGGAGACCCTGTGCGGCCGGGTGGCCATGCTCAAGGCGGGGCGCGTCGTCGCGCTCGACCGGACCGCGCATCTGCTCGCCGGAGCGCAGGAGCGGCGCCTGGAACTCGTGCTGTCTCCAGCCACATTGCCGGATGCGTTCGTGCCTCGCCTGCTTTCCCGCGAGGGCGAACGATTCGTGCTGGCCTTGCCGGACCTCGCGGAGCTGGATGCGATCCTCGCCGGGTTGCGCGCCAGCGGCCGTCAGGTCGTCGATCTCGCAGTGCGGCCTGCGGATCTCGAAACCGTGTTCATGCGTATCATGGCCGGGAGGTCGACATGAGCGCGCGTGCCTGGGTGGGTTTCGTCACCCTGTTGCACAAGGAACTGATCCGCTTCTGGAAAGTGGCCTTGCAGACCGTGCTGGCGCCGGTGATCAACGCGCTGCTCTACCTGCTCATTTTCTCGCATGTGCTTGAATCGCATGTCGAGGTCTACCCTGGCGTGAGCTACACCGCATTCTTGATGCCCGGGCTGGTCATGATGTCGATGTTGCAGAATGCGTTCGCCAACAGCTCGTCCAGCCTGATCCAGTCCAAGATCACCGGCAACATCGTGTTCGTCCTGTTGCCGCCCCTGTCGCATCTCGAATTCTTTGCCGCATACCTCATCGCCGCGATCGTCCGGGGCCTGGTGGTCGGCGCCGGGGTGATGCTGGTCGGCGCACTGTTCACCGATCTGCCGCTGGCCCATCCCGGCTGGATCCTCGCCTTCGCCATCAGTGCCAGCGCCGCATTCGGTGCGCTCGGCATCGTCGCCGGCATCTGGGCGGACAAGTTCGATCATCTGGCCGGCATCCAGAATTTCGTCATCCTGCCGCTCACCTTCCTGTCCGGCGTGTTCTATTCCATACACTCCTTGCCCGCGGTGTGGCAGACGCTTTCGCATTACAACCCGGTGTTTTACATGATTGACGGATTCCGCTACGGCTTTCTCGGCGAATCCGACGTATCGCCCTGGCACGCGTTCGCCGTGGTGCTGCCTTTCGCGCTGGCGCTGGCGGCGCTTTCATGGCGGCTGTTGCAAAGCGGCTATAAACTCCGACACTGAATTTTCACGAACAGGATTCCGGCATGGTGACTCCAACACAGATCGAGGACTGGATTCGGGCAGGACTCGCCTGCGATCACATCCAGGTGGATGGCGATGGCCATCATTTCGAGGCGATCATCGTCAGCCCCGAGTTTCGCGGCAAGATGCGGGTTGGCCAGCATCAACTGGTGTACAAGGCGCTGGGCGAGCGGATGCGGGAAGAGATTCACGCCCTGTCCATGCAGACACTGACCCCGGAAGAGTGGGCCGCGCGCAATGGATAAGCTGGTCATCGAAGGCGGCCGGCGCCTTGCCGGCGAGGTCGCCGTTTCCGGGGCGAAGAACGCCGCCCTGCCCATCCTGTGCGCCGCATTGCTCACCCGTGAGCGCCTGACGCTGGAAAACGTGCCGGCGCTCAACGACATCGACACCATGTTGAAGCTCCTGGCGCAGATGGGGGTGGAGATCGAGCGCGACGGGCATCGGGTCGAGCTTAATGCCTCCGGTCTGGACCATCCGGTCGCGCCTTATGAACTGGTCAAGACCATGCGCGCCTCGATCCTGGTGCTGGGGCCGCTCGCCGCCCGCTGCGGCGAGGCGCGCGTATCCTTGCCCGGCGGCTGCGCCATCGGCGCGCGTCCGGTCGACCAGCACATCAAGGGACTGACCGCGATGGGTGTGGAGGTCGGCGTCGAGCACGGCTATGTGCATGCCCGCGCCACCCGGCTCAAGGGCGCCCGCCTGTTCACTGACATGGTGACCGTCACCGGCACCGAAAACCTGATGATGGCGGCCGTGCTGGCCGAGGGCGAGACCGTGATCGAGAACGCCGCGCGCGAGCCCGAAGTGGTCGATCTCGCCCAGTGCTTGGCCGCCATGGGGGCGCGCATCTCCGGCGCGGGTACCGATGTCATCCGCATCCAGGGTGTGGAGCGTCTCTCCGGGGCGCGACACCGCATCATGCCGGACCGCATCGAGACCGGCACATTCCTCTGCGCCGCGGCCGCCACGGCGGGCGAGGTTCGCCTGACCGGCACCTCGGCCGGTTATCTCGACGCGGTCATCGATAAGCTGATGGACGCCGGCTGCGAGATCGACAGCGAGAAGACGCCCGGCCGCGAGGCCATCCACATTCGCGCACCGCAGCGTCTGAAGGCGGTATCAATCCGCACCGCGCCCTATCCGGCCTTTCCCACCGACATGCAGGCCCAGTTCATGGCCATCAACTGCGTCGCCGAGGGTTCGGCCATGATCCGCGAAACCATTTTCGAGAACCGTTTCATGCACGCGGTCGAGCTGATCCGCCTGGGGGCGGACATCAAGATCGATGGCAATACCGCATTCGTCACCGGGGTCGCCGGCCTGCAGGGGGCGACGGTGATGGCCACCGACCTGCGCGCTTCCGCCAGCCTGGTGATCGCCGGCCTGGTGGCGGAAGGGGAAACCCACATCGAACGCATCTACCATCTTGATCGTGGCTATGAGCAGATCGAGGCCAAGCTGGAGGCGCTGGGGGCTCGCATTCGCCGCGCCCCATCCTGAGCGTCCCCGCCAGCGCGCGGGAACTGTGGAGGTGTCACGGTCGCTGCGCTCCGTGCGCCTTGCATCCGGTCATCCGCTCACATTCTTCGACGAGCGCGGTCGTGCCGATCCTGCGGCTAGGCTCGCCACGGCCCGGCAGGTGGAGAAACCGGGAACCCCGGTGGCGGTGATCTGCCGGACCGGCAACCGTATCCGTGCAGTCAGCCTGTTTATGAACCAGTAGGCCGGCTATCCCAGCGTGTACGAGGCCCGGGACGGCATCCGCGCCTGGATCCGGGAGGGTGGGCCGGTGGCGCAGGCCGCGCCGGTCGTGTCTGGTTGCCGGGCGGTGAACACCTGCTGACGTACGGCGGATCGATCCGGCCGCCAGGGCGTGCTGAGGGTCTCGGGGCGCATGACTGAAAATCCGGGATCAAGCCCGCCCGAGGGCGCTGAACTCGATTATCTGACCGAATGCAAGTCCGGCATCGTTGACCGGGATGTCCCGGTTGAGGTGTAGCCTGAATCCGTGCGCAGTGAGGCGCGCGGCGATGCATTCCACCAGCAGGCGGTTCTGGAACACGCCGCCGCTCAGGCCCACGTCGTGGCTTCCGCATTCCGTTCGAAGCACCTGTGCCTGCTCCAGCACGGTTTCTGCAAGGATGGCATGCATGCGCCAGGCGCGTCCTTCCGGGCGGAGCTGCGCGTCGCCGAGAAGCGCCAGGAGCGGGGCCCAGTCCGCGCGCAGCACGCCCGCGCTGTCGGGCGCGAGGGGGAGGGGGGCCGGCGCATCGTCCTGTCCCGGGCCGTCGGTGGCAGCGAGGGCCTCCAGCCGCATCGGGCCTTCGCCTTCGAAGCTGGCTTTGTGGCACAGGCCGAGCAGTGCGGCGGCGGCGTCGAACAGGCGTCCGGCCGCGCTGCTTTGCGGGCTGTTGATGCCGCGTTGCCAGGCCGCATGCAGCAGTTCCGGGGCGAATGCCGCCTTTTCTCCGGTCTCCCAGAGCAGTGCGGCGGCCGAACGCCAGGGCTGGCGTGAAACAGTCTCGCCGCCGGGCAGGCGGAACGGGCGCAGGCTGGCGCGTCGGGTCCAGGCCCCGGGGCGGCCGGTGAATGCCTCGCCGCCCCACAGTGTATCGTCGTCGCCGAGGCCGACGCCGTCCCAGGTGAACAAGATCCAGTGTTCGACCTGCGGGTGTTCTCCGGCCAGCGCCGAGGCATGGGCGCGGTGATGGCCGATTTCGCTCCGGGGCAGGCCGCGGGCGCGGGCCCAGCCACGGTAGCCGTAGCCGGGGTGGCGGTCGATGAGCAAGCGACGGGCACGGACCGCATATAGGCCTTGCAGGGTTTCGGCCACCTCCGCGAAGGTGGCCAGACTGCGTTCGTTGTCGAGTTCGCCGATGTGGGGCGAGAGCACGGCGCGTTGCTCCCAGGCCAGGCAAATGCAGTTTTTCATGTGGCCGCCGAGGGCGAGCACCGGCTCCGGCACGGGGCGCGGCAGGGTGAGTTCGAGCGGGGCGATGCCGCGGCCAAGGCGGATGGGGCGGGGACGGCCGAGGCTGGGGCGCCAGACCGAATCGTCGGCCGGGCGGGCGATGGGGCGGTTGTGGTGCAGGAATGCATCGGCGACATGGGCCAGCCGCTGTTCGGCCTCCATTTCGTCGGTCAGCACCGGCTCGCCGCCGAGGTTGCCGGAAGTGGCCACCAGGGGGCGTCCACATTGCTTGGCAAATCCATGCGCGAGGCGGTGATGCAAGGGCGAATCGGGCAGGAGCACACCGAGTTCGCGAAGCCCGGGGGCGAGTCCCTCGGGAAGGGGGGTGTCGGCACGGCGGGGCAAAATCAGGATCGGACGCGAGGATGCGGTGAGGTGTGCGGCGGCCATTGCGTCGATATGCACCAGCGCGCGGGCCTGCTCCAGATCGACGCAGAGCACGGCGAGCGGCTTGGCCGGGCGAGGCTTGTTGGCCCGCAGGCGGGCGATCGTCGCCGCGTTGCCGGCGTCGCAGAACAGGTGATAGCCGCCGACCCCCTTCACCGCGACGATGGCGCCGGCTGCGAGATCGGCCAGCGTCTTGTCGATGCATGCCGCGTCCCCCCGGGTGACCCGACCCGCGCGGTCGATGTGGTGCAGATGCGGGCCACAGGCCGGGCAGGCCACCGGTTCGGCATGGAAGCGGCGATTGCCGGGGTCTTCATATTCGGCGCGACAGGCCGCGCAAAGCGGAAAACCGGCCATGCGGGTGTTGGCGCGGTCGTAGGGCAGGGCGTCGATCAGTGTGTAACGCGGGCCGCACTGGGTGCAGTTGATAAACGGGTAGCCGTAGCGACGGTCGTTCGGATCGTAAAGTTCGGCCAGACATTCCGCACAAGGCGCGAGGTCCGGGGGGACATGGATATCGGGGGCGCCGGCCTCGCTTTGCAGGATGTGGAATGCCGCATGCCCCTCCACCGGGACGGACTCGACGTCCACGCCCTGAGGCCGGGCGATGCCGGGGGCATCGGCAGTGAGCGCGGCGATGAAGCGGGCGAGGGCCGCGGCTTCGCCCTCGGCATGGATGTGGACCGCCCCGGTGACGTTGCGCACCCAGCCGGACAGGCCGTGTGCGAGCGCCAGCCGGTATACGAAAGGGCGGAAGCCCACCCCCTGCACCCGGCCCGCGACGCGGATGCGGCAGGCGGACTGGGTTTCCTCCGGCATCCGGTGAAACTTATTTTGCGGCGGGTTTTGCGGCGGCGGCCAGCATCTGTTCGATCCGGGCGGCGGGGATGAAGCCCGGCACCCGCTTGCCGTCGGCGAAGATCAGTGCCGGGGTGCCGTTGATGTTGAGGCGCTGGCCAAGCTCGAGGTTGGCGGCGATCGGGTTGGCGCAGTCGGTGCGGCCGTGCACGGGTTCCTTGTTGCGCAGCATGAGGTCGTCCCAGGCGCGCGAGCGGTCCTCGCTGCACCATACCAGGATGGATTTGCGGGTGGCGTCCGGGTGCATGGGCAGAGGGAAGGGGAACATGTAGATGGTGACGTTGTCGAGCCGGTCGAGTTCGAACTGCACCCGGCGGCAGAATGTGCAGTCGGGGTCGGAAAATACCGCCATGCGTCGGCTGCCATCGCCCTTCACCTGCTTGATGGCCTGCTCCAGCGGCAGGCTGTCGAGCTTGACCTCCATCAGCTTTTCCATGCGTGCCTGGGTGAGGTTGGCCCGGGTACGGGTGTCGAGCAGTTCACCGACGATGACGTGATCTCCCTTGGCGTCGGAATACAGGATCTGGTTGCCGTCCACCACCACCTCGAACAGGCCGCGCACGGGGGTGCGGCTGACGCTGTCGACCTTGGCGCCGGGGAAGCGGGCCTCGATGTTTTTGCGGATGTCGGCCTCGCCGGCGCTGCAACCGGTGGCGCTGAACAGGACGAGCAGCAGGGCGGAAATGAAACGCATCGGGGGCTCCAAGGATGGGAAAGTATGCGCGAGCCTATCAGCTCGTGCCGGCGGGGGACAAGTCGAAACCTCGCTCCATCATGCGACGGCGTGCCGGATCAGGGCCTGCTTCAATGGGTCGAGCCCATCGAGCATGGACAGGCCGGTGTTGCGCAGCCCGGCCACCCCGGCATTGCGCGCGGCGAACAGTTTTTTCAGGCCGCCGGTGGTGAACTGCATGCTCACCACGTCCTCGCGCCGGCGCGCGGCATAGGATGTGAGGCGGCCGATCTCGCCGGGCGCGCCGCCGCAGGCGAGCATGGCCGCGAGCAGGCGGCTGTCACGGAAACCGAGGTTGACGCCCTGGCCGGCGAGCGGGTGCACGGTATGGGCGGCATCGCCCAGCAGCACCAGGCCGGGGCGCACCCATTCGCGCGCCAGCCGGCGCTTGAGCGGGAAGCCGGTGGCGGGGCCGAGCGGGCTGAGCGGCCCCAGTACACCCGCGCCGACTTCGGTGACCGCATGGGCGAATTCGTCCGGGTTGAGCGCCAGCCGCTGCGGCGCCTCGTCGCTGGGGCTCGACCAGACGATGGATACAAATTTGCCTGGCAGTGGCAGATAGGCCAGCACGCTGCCGTCCCTGAACCATTGCCAGGCGGTGCCGCGATGCGGGCGGGTGCAGGCGAAGTTGGCGACGATGCCGACGTGACGGTAGTCCTCGACCTCGACCTCGATGCCGGCTGCATTGCGCAGCCACGAATCGGCGCCGTCGGCGGCCACCAAGAGGCGGGCGGCGAGTGTCTCGCCGCCCGCGAGTCGGACTTCATGCGTCGGCGTGCCGGATGGATTCACGTCCCAATGCACGGCTGCGGCGGAGTCCTGGATGCAGCGTACATTGCCGCGGCCGACCAGGGCCCTCCAGAGTGCGGCGCGTAGCTCATCGTTGCCGGCGATCCAGGCCAGCTCCGGCAGCCCGGCCTCGAGGGCATCGAAATCGAGCCGGCCGCCGGCGTCTCCGGCGATGCGCATGCGCCAGACGACCTGAGCGCGGATCTGCGCATCCCAGCCGCCGATCTGCCGCAGCCAAGCGACATTCGCGGGGCTGAATGCATAAATGCGACGGTCCAATTCCGTGCCCGGGGCGGTGGGCGGCTCGGGGTCGACCAGGACGATCCGCCAGGGGCCGTCGGCCAGCGCGAGGGCGAGGGCGGCGCCATTGAGCCCGCCACCGAGGATGACGATGTCGCTCACCATGCCTGCATCCCGAACATCATCTTGCGTGCAAACAGCCGTTTGAGCGGCGGGGTCAGGTCGAGCGCGGCCAGGGCCAGCCCGCGCAGGGGGGCGAGGCCGGTCGGCAGGCGGTCGGCGAATGCATCGACGAGCAGGTCGGTCATGCCGATGCCGCCCAGCACGTCGCGGCGGCGCCGGGCGAGGTGGGCCGCGATGAAGCCGGCCGAGCCGAGCGTATCGACGGGCGCGTCGAGCACGGCCTGGGCCAGCATCCAGGCATCGCGCAGGCCGAGGTTGAAGCCCTGCCCGGCGACCGGATGCAGGCTCTGGGCGGCATTGCCGATGCGTACCAGGCCTGGTCGACCGTCCTCCAGAGCCTGCATGAGACGCAGGGGAAAGGCGGCGCGCGGGCCACAGGCGGTGAAACGGCCTAGGCGGCCGGCAAATGCATCGGTCAGGCCCTGGAGGAATTCGGCGTCGGAAAGCCGCATGCGCGTTTCCAAGGCGCGCGCCGGAGTGGTCCACACCAGTGCGTATTCATCACCCAGCGGCAGCAGGGCGATGGGCCCCTCGGCCGTGAAGCGTTCGAATGCGCGACCCGGAATCGGGCGCTCGCAACGCACCCGGGCGAGCAGGGCGCTCTGGCGGTAATCCTTGTATGCGCCGAGGGCCATGGGCAGACCCTTGCCGCCGTCGGCGACGACGATCAGGCGGGCGGCGAGGCGATGCGTGCTACCGGCGCGCAGGTATTGGATCTCGCCGCCTTCCGCACCTGGCGCGAGGCCGACCACCCGGGCGCCGGTCACGAGCTCGATCGCGCCGCCGGGCAGGCCGGCCGCGAGCGCGGCGTAGAGCGCGCCATATTCGACGCAATAGCCCAGCGCCGGCACGCCGGCCTCGGCGGCGGAGAGCTCGGCGCGGCCGAAGCCGCCCTGACGCGATACATGGATGGTTTCGATGGCGGTGGCCTGTGCGGCCAGATGCGGCCAGACACGGATCCGCTCCAGGATCAGGCGGCTGCCCTGCGCCAGGGCGATGACACGCGGATCCTCGGCGGACAGCGTTTCCCTGGCCTCGACGAGTGCCACGGAAAGGCCGCTGTCGGCCAGGGCATGGACGAGGGCAAGACCCACCGGACCGCCGCCGACGAGGACCAGGTCATGCATGGGCGGGACTTCCTTCCATTCCGGCGCGCATCTCCTCCTCGATCGCCGTCACGGTCTTGGGCGCGGCGGCGCTCAAGACCTCGTGGCCGACCGGGGTGACGAGCACGTCATCCTCGATGCGCACGCCGATGCCGGCCAGCGCCTCCGGCACCCCCTCGCCAGCGCGGATGTAGAGGCCGGGCTCGACGGTGAGCGTCATACCGGGTTCGAGACGGCGCCATGCGCCATCCTGCTTGTATTCGCCGGCGTCGTGCACGTCCAGGCCCAGCCAGTGCCCGGTGCGGTGCATGTAAAAGCGCTTGTATGCGCCGGATTCGATGAGCCCGTCCACCTCGCCGGCGAGCAGGCCGAGATCGACCATGCCGCGGGTGAGCACCCGCACGGCGGCATCGTGAAATGCGTTCCAGGGCTCGCCGGGACGGACCGCGTCCAAGGCCGCGGCCTGGGCCGCGAGTACGATTTCGTAGACCTCGCGCTGGGGGCCGGAAAAGCGCCCCGATACCGGCCAGGTGCGGGTGATGTCGCCGGCATAGCTCATGTATTCGGCACCGGCGTCGACCAGCAGCAATTGGCCGGCTTCGAGCCGGGCGCGGTTGTCGACGTAATGCAGGATGCATGCGTTGCCGCCGCCGGCGACGATGGGCGGGTAGGCCGGCGCGTCGGCGCCCTGGCGGCGAAATTCGTGGATCAGCTCGGCCTCGATGGCGTATTCGTATAGACCGGGGCGGGTGGCGCGCATGGCGCGGCGATGCGCGGCGGCGGAAATGGCGGCGGCCTGGCGCATGCGTCCGATCTCGTCGGCGTCCTTGACGAGGCGCAAGGCATCGATGCTCGCACGGGCTTCCACCAGCCGCTCCGGCGCCCGCACCCCAGAGCGTGCCCTGTCGCGCACCCGTTCCAGCCAGCGCATCACCCGAGCGTCCCAGGCCGGATCGCGGCCGAGCAGGGTGTACAGCGCGGGCTGGTCCTCGATCAGCGCCGGCAGGCGGCGGTCGAGCTCGTCGATCGGCCAGGCCGCGTCGAAGCCGAATCGATCGCGTGCCGCGGCGGGGCCGAAACGGTATCCATCCCAGATCTCGCGTTCCGGATCGCGCCGGCGACAGAACAGGATGCGTCGCGCGCGCTTGCGGCCGCGGCCGGCGAGGAGCACCAGCGCCGCCTCGGGTTCGGTGAATCCGGTGAGGTAATAAAAATGGCTGTCGTGGCGATAGGGGTAGTGCGTGTCGCGATTGCGCACCACCTCGGGCGCGGTGGGCAGCACCAGCACGCCGCCGCCACGCGTCGCGAGCTCGGCCAGGATCCGCTCGCGGCGGTCGCGGTGGGGTTCGTATTCAGGTCGCATGACGCGCCCTCAGTTCACGGTCGAGTGCATAGAGTCGTTCCGGGGTGCCCACGTCTTCCCAGCGGCCGCGAAAATGTTCGCCGCTCACCCGTCCGTCCGCCATGGCCGCCTGGAGCAGGGGGGCGAGGCGGGCCTTTTCACCGGCGCGGATGGCGGCGAACAGTTCGGGCCGGTACAGGCCGATGCCGGAGAATGTCAGCCGTTCGTCCACGCCGCTGGCCTGGACCCGCTCGCCGGCGAGGGCGAAGTCGCCGTCCGGGTGGTGGGGCGGGTTGTCCACCAGGACCACATGGGCGAGGCGTCCGGAGTCGTTGGCCATTGCGGTGAGTGCCGGGCGCAGCCGGGCATAGTCGTATTCGACGTACACGTCGCCGTTGGTGACCAGGAAGGGCATGTCGCCTAGCAGTGTACGGGCCCGGGCGATGCCGCCGGCGGTTTCCAGCGCTTCGCCTTCGTCCGACCAGGCGATGCGCACACCGAAACGGGCGCCGTCGCCCAGATGCGCCTCGATGCGCTGACCGAGATGGGCGTGGTTGATGACCAGTTCACGAAAACCCGCCGCGGCGAGCCGTTCGATCTGCCATTCGATCAATGGCTTGCCGCCCGCCGTGAGGAGCGGCTTGGGCGTGTGATCGGTCAGGGGGCGCATGCGCTCCCCCCGCCCGGCGGCGAGGATCATGGCCTTGAACATGGGCGGGTTCAGAATGTGTAGCCCACTTCGGCGGCACGTCCTTCGAGTGCGTCAAGCAGCCGCAGGAGGGGGGCGAGGGCGTTGTAGCGCTGACATGCGCTGCGCAGTGCATGCATGACCCGCGGCATGTCGGCTAGATACCCCGCCTTGCCGTCGCGGTGATACAGGCGGGCGAATATGCCGAGCACCTTGAGGTGACGCTGCACACCCATCCATTCGAAGTCGCGGTAGAACGCGCCGAAATCGTCCTGTACCGGCAGCCCGGCGCGGCGGGCGTCCTGCCAGTGGCGGATGACCCAGTCGAGCACACGTTCCTCGTCCCAGGCGATGTAGGCGTCCTTGTAGATGGAGACCAGGTCGTAGGTGATGGGGCCGTATACCGCGTCCTGGAAGTCGAGCACGCCGGGATTGCCGGTCTCGGTATGCATCAGGTTGCGCGAATGCCAGTCGCGGTGCACGTATACCCTGGGTTGGGCGAGGTTGTTTTCGAGGATGAGTGCGAAGGTGGATTTCAGCTCCGCGCGCTGGTCGGCATCGAGTTTGACACCAAGATGGCGGGCCACATACCAGTCCGGAAACAGGTCCAGTTCGCGGCGCAGCAGCGCGGCATCGTATCCGGGCAGCTCGCCTTCGCGGCTGGCAAGCTGGATTTTCAGCAGTGCGGCATTGGCATCGCGGTACAGTGCGTCTGCATTGGCCTCGCTGAGCGCCTTGAGATAGGTGGTGTCGCCGAAATCGGAAAGCAGCAGGAAGCCCTCGGCGAGATTTTCGGCCAGGATCTCGGGCGTGTTTGCACCGGCGGCGCGGAACAGACGGGCGACATGCAGCCAGGGGCGGCAGTCCTCGTGGCTGGGCGGCGCATCCATGACGATGAAGCTGCCAGCGGCGGTCCGGGCGCGGAAATAGCGGCGGAAGCTGGCGTCGGCGGAGGCTGGAAGGAGCGATTCGAGCGCCGCCGGAAGGACTCCGGGCAGCCAGGCGTGCAATGCGGCAAACCGCGGGTCTTCGTGGGCAGTGTGGGACGGCCCGGGGACGGCCGGGGGGTGGGGTTCCAAGGTATACTTCCGGATCAGCTTGAATCCATGAAGTTTACCATTCGTCCCGCTCGATGGCCCTCGCCCCATTTCGTCCCGCCCTGCTGCCCTTGCTGCTGAGCCTGGCCTTTCCGGTCGCGGCCGAGACCTTGAGCCTGCGTCGCGCCGAGCGATTGGCGCCCGATCCGGGCGCGTCGGTCGAGCGGCCGGTCTTCGTCGAGGCCGACCAGCTTGCGGGCGAAATGGAGCGTTACATCGAAGCCCGCGGCCGGGTACGGGCCAGCGCGCCGCAGGGCCGGATCGGCGCCGAGTGGATGCATTACGATCAGGCCGAGGATGTGCTGCATGCCGTGGGCGCGGTCAGCCTGGCGCGCGATGCGTTCCGCCTGCAGGGCGACGAATTGCGCCTCAAGCTCGCCGCCCGCCTCGGCGAGATGCGTGCGGTGCGCTACCGCATCGCCAGCCAGGCGATGCATGAAACCCGCTCCGAACGCACGGTGTTCGCCGATTTTGATACGCCCGACCCCGATCTGCGACCACGTGGTCGCGGCCAGGCCGATGTCCTGCTGTTCGAAGGCGAGGACCGTTACCGGCTCAGGGACGCGAGCTACACCACCTGTGGCGTCGACAACGACGACTGGTTCATCCGGGCGCGCGACCTGGAGCTCGATTACACCCGCAACCTGGGCATCGCCCGCGATGTCCGCCTGGAGTTTCTCGATACCCCGATCCTGTACGCACCCTGGCTCGACTTCGCGCTGGACAACCGGCGCAAGACCGGCTTCCTCACCCCTTCGGCGGGGGTCGCCGACGCCCGTGGCCTGGAACTGATCGTGCCCTGGTACTGGAACATCGCCGCCAACCGCGACGCCACCTTCACCCCCCGCCTGATGAGCAAGCGCGGTTTGCAGCTGGGGGGCGAGTTCCGCTACATGGAGCCCGCCTACCGCGGCGACCTGCTCTTCGAATGGCTGCCGGAAGACCAGGTGCGCGGCGAGAGCCGCTATCGCGGCGTGCTGCGTCACCAGCATCGCTTCGGACCGCGGCTGACCGCCAGCCTGAATCTCGAAGGCGTATCCGACGACCGTTATTTCACCGAGTTGTCCAGCCTGGTGAGCGAGACCGCGCGGGTCAACCTGCCGCGCGAGGCGGCATTGCACTACCAGGGCGAGGGTTGGCGCGCCCTGGCTCGGGTGCAGGGCTTTCAGACTCTGCAGGAGACCACCTACAACCCGGACATCGTTCCCTACCAGCGTCTGCCCCAGATCGTGGTCGACATGGACCGGCCCCTGCCGGCCGGTCTGCGCTTCAGTCTGGCCAGCGAGCTGGTGGATTTTCACATCGACCGCGCCGACCGCGCCGAGGGGCAGCGCCTGCATCTGGCCCCTAGCCTGAGCCTGCCGATGCGCACGGCGAGCACCTTCCTCACCCCGCGCCTGGGCTGGAACTACCTGCGCTACGACCTCGACCGCAACCCCGATCCGTTCAACCCCGGGCTCGCCCGCGCCACCGCGCTCAACCGCTCCATGCCGACCTTCAGCCTCGATGGCGGGCTGTTCCTGGAGCGCGACTTCGCCTGGCGCGACACGGCATACATGCAGACCCTCGAACCACGGCTGTATTACGTATACATCCCCCATCGCGACCAGTCCGCCTTCCCGGTGTTCGACACCGGCCCCGCCGACCTGTCTCTGGGCCAGCTGTTCAGCGAGAACCAGTATGTCGGGGTGGATCGTCTCAACGATGCCAACCAGCTCACCTTGGCCGTCACCAGCCGGTTCATGGAGGCCGAGCGCGGCCTGGAGCGCCTGCAGTTCACGCTTGGCCAGCGCTATTACTTCAGCGAGCAGCGTGTGCGCCTGCCGGGGGAAACTGGCCGGCGCGGCAACGTCACCGACCTCATTGCACAGATGTCCGGTCAACTCACCGCGCGCTGGCGCCTGGACAGCGGCGTGCAGTACAACCCGGACGACGGCGAGCTGGCGCGCGCCCATTTGGGCGCCCAGTACAGGCCTGGCCCGGGCCGGGTGGTGAACGCCGGCCTGCGCTACATCAACGACCTGTACACCGGTAACCAGGGCCTGCATCAGGTCGACCTGTCCTGGCAGTGGCCGTTGGCGCGCAGCTGGTCGGGCCTGGGGCGGATCAACTACTCGCTCAAGGATGCGCGCCTGGTTGAAGGCCTGCTTGGATTCGAGTACAACGCCGGTTGCTGGTCATTGCGCGGCGTGGTCCAGCAGCTCGCCACCGCCGCGAGCGAAAAGAACACGGCCTTTTACCTGCAACTCGAACTGCGCGGTCTGACCCGGCTGGGGCCGGATCCGCTCGGCCTGTTGCGCAACAGCATATCCGGATATGTGAAGACTGATGAACTCGAACCCTGAGACTGCAAGCCTCCCCCGCCTTGGCCCTGTCCGCGCCTGGGCGGGAAAATTCGCAGCGAGGGCCTGTGCCCTGCTCACCGTACTGTGGCTGTCCGCCACGCCGGCGTTTGCCGCGCCGATCGAGCTCGACCGCATCGTCGCCGTGGTGAATCAGGGTGTGATTACCCGGCATCAGCTCGATGCACGGGTCGAGCAGACCCTGGCCCAGTTGCGCCGCCAGAACACCCTGCCGCCACCGCGCCGGGTGTTGGAGCGGCAACTGCTCGAGCGCATGATCACCGAACGGGCGCTGATGCAACTTGCCGAAGAGACCAACATCCGTGTCGACGGCGCGCCGCTCGATCGTGCGGTGGCGTCCCTGGCGGCACGCAACGGCATGGATCTGCCGGTCTTCCGCGCCGCGATCGAGGCCGATGGCATGCGCTTCGAGGATTTCCGCGCCCAGTTGCGTCAGCAGATGGTCATCGACCGCTTGCGCGAGCGCGAGGTGGACAGCAAGGTGACGGTGTCTGACGCCGAGATCGAGCTCTTGCTCGCCAGTCAGGCCCAGGACGATGCGCCGCGGGTGGAATACAACCTTGCCCATCTGCTCGTGCTCACCCCCGAGGGCGCTTCGCCGGAGATTCTCGCCCAGTTGCGCGCCAAGGCCATGCGCGCGCGCGCCGAACTGCTCGCCGGCGCGCCCCTGGCCCAGGTCTCGGCCGCCTATTCTGACGCCCAGAATGCGCTCCAGGGCGGCGTGCTGGGCTGGCGCGGCGAGGACAAGCTGCCCGCCCTGTTCGTCGAGGCGGTACGCGCACTGCGGCCGGGCGAGATCTCCGAAGTGGTGCGCAGCCCGAACGGCTTCCACATCCTGGCCCTGCTCGACAAGCGTGGTCGCGATGTCGCTATGGTGGTGCGGCAGACCCAGGCCCGGCACATCCTGATCAAGACCAACGAGGTAGTGAGCGACTCGGAGGCTAAGAAGCGACTTTCCGGCCTGCGCGAGCGCATCGTGCATGGCGGCGATTTCGCCCGCCTCGCCCGTGTTCATTCCGACGATCTTTCCGCCAGCAAGGGCGGCGATCTGGGCTGGCTCAATCCCGGCGACACGGTGCCCGATTTCGAGCGCGCCATGGATGCATTGAAACCCGGCGAGGTGTCCGAACCGATCCGCTCGCCGTTCGGCTGGCATCTCATTCAGGTCATCGCCCGGCGCGACCAGGATGTCACCGACGAACGCCGCCGCTTGGAGGCCCGCCGCATCCTGCGCGAACGCAAGGGCGAGGAAGCGTTCGAGGACTGGGTGCGCCAGGTGCGCGATCGCGCCTACGTCGAGATCCGTCTGGAGAATTGAGGCGCATCCGGATCGGAGGGGCTGCGGAGGCCTCGGTTTCCCCGGATTCCGCTGCATCGCATCCGGCCGCGCCTCGCCCCATCCCCAACACGCCATGCGTCCCCTTGCATTCACGCCCGGCGAGCCGGCCGGCATCGGCCCCGACCTTGCGGTCGGCCTGGCCGGAAAGCCTTTGCCACGGCCTGTGGTGATCCTCGCCGACCGGGCCATGCTTGCCGGGCGAGCGGCGCGTCTGGGCGTGGCCTTCGATCCGCCCGCCTACCGACCCGGCAGCGATGCGCCTCTGAGCCTCATCGACTGCCCGCTGGCGGGCCCGGTCGCGCCCGGGCGGCTCGATCCGGCCCATGTCGCCGGCGTGCTCGCCAGTCTGGACCGCGCCGTGACCGGCTGCATGCGCGGCGAATTCGCCGGGCTGGTGACCGGGCCGGTGCACAAAGGCGTGATCAACGCGGCCGGGCATCCATTCACCGGCCACACCGAATATCTGGCGAAACGCACCGGTGTGGCGCGCGTGGTGATGATGCTGGCGGGGGGCGGGATGCGGGTGGCCCTCGCCACCACCCACCTGCCCTTGCGCGCCGTGGCCGATGCGATCACCCCGGCTGGGCTCGAAGAAACCCTGCTCATCCTGCATGCCGCACTGCGGCGCGATTTTGGCGCAGTCCAGCCGCGCATCCTGGTGGCCGGGCTCAACCCGCATGCCGGCGAAGGCGGCCACCTCGGCCGAGAGGAGATCGAGGTCATCACGCCGGTTCTGGATCGCCTGCGTGGCGAGGGCATGGATCTCATTGGCCCCCTGCCGGCCGACACACTGTTCCAGCCGAAATACCTGCAAGGCGCCGATGCCGTGCTCGCCATGTATCATGACCAGGGCCTGCCGGTGCTCAAGCACGCCAGCTTCGGCGCCGGGGTGAATGTCACCCTGGGCCTGCCCATCGTGCGCACCTCGGTCGATCACGGCACCGCGCTCGATCTTGCCGGCAGCGGTCAGATCCATGCCGGCAGCCTTATGGCCGCGATCGGGTTGGCCGCCGGGATGGCCGCCCGGCGCGACATGAATCCCTGAACCGCTCGGCTTGGGGACACGCGGACTGAATCCGCGGCCCTTCCCCCGGCGGGGGAAGGGAGGCGCTCCCCTCGTCCTCCGGGCCGAGGAGCCCTTGAGATGGAACTCTGGCATGACCTGAAAGTTCGCCTTCGCTCTGAAACGCGCTTCGCTCGTTTTCTCGGTCGCTGCGCTCCGTGCGCCTTGCATCGGGCCCTCCTCGCGGCGAGGCGATTTCGGAGCGGATTTTGGCGTCCCCCAGGGCCGGGCGACGCCCAGCCCGCCCCCGAGGGGGACAATAAAACTCGGGGCGGCCCTTCGTTTTCTTGAGAGGACGGGCGACGCGCCCATCGCTGGGCCAGGGCGATGCGCACGGACTCGAAGCCGCCCGAAAGCGGCCGCCCGCGCGCGTGTAGGCCGTCAGGCCGCCTCATGGAAAATCCGGGTTGAATCAACGCCAGATGCGCCAGGCATCTAGGGGCGTGAGTTCGCGGGCCAGCGGCCGGGGGCCGGGGGCGTCGATGCGCAGGCGGTCGATGCGGCCGCGCCGGAGCAGGGCGAGGAGGGGGGCGAACAGGGATGCGTCGATGCGCCGGAGGGTTTCACGCCAGGATTCGGCCGGGCCGTAGCGGGCGGGGCGGTCGAGCGCGGTGGCGACGAGGAGTGAACGGCCGGGGCGGATTGCGCCGGCATCCAGAGGTACAGGGAGGGGCAAGGATTCGATGCCGGCGGCATGCGCCAGCGCTTGGCTGAGGACGTCGTCGGCATGCACGCGGTCGAAGCTGGCGTGCACGGATGCCGGCCGCTGGCCGCCGCCCCAGAACCACAGGCTGTTCACCGCCGGCAGGCCGCGTTCGGCGCGCGCCTGGTTGACCGGATGCTCGAACAGCAGCATCTGGATCTCGTTGAGGATGGCGCGCAGGCGGGCGCCCTCCGGTCCGCGCGGCAGGTGGGGCAGGACAGACTCGCCCGCCACCGTGTCGAGCGGCGCGGTGGCGGCCCGGATCGGGCGGGTGAAGCGGGCATGCCAGCGGGCAGGGTGGCTGGGCACGAACACGATCTCGCCGGCGAAATGCGCATTCAGGCTGGCCGTCAAGGCGTCCGCTTCGTCCGGCTGGATGGCGAGCGTGGCACCCTCGCCCAGACGCAGGTGATCGAGCATGGCCAGCATGTGTACCGGATCGGCGCACAGCCAGTACGCATCGCCCGGATCGTCGCCGCTCATTTCCAGGCGCAGGGGCGCGAGGGGGGCGTCGCCGTCCTCCGCTGCACTGAGGCCAAACAGTTCGGCCAGGCGCGGGCTCGGGCCACGGGCCTCGAGCGGGCGGATTCGGCCCCGGCGGATCAGGCGCGCCAGCGCCCCGCGTACGGGCACAGCGGCGTCCTCCGCGGTCGCCGGGGTGTCGAGACCGAAATCCGGATCGAGACCGGGCAGCAGGATATGGATGGATTTCATGGGGCTGGATTATCGCCTGCCCGGACTCGGATAGAATGCCCGGCCCGCATGAAGACCGGACCCATGCTCCTGAAAAGCCCGTTTGAACCCCAAGAGCAGGTGTTCCATCGACTGGGGGGCAGTCACGTAGCCCGGATTCCGGCCTAGCGGCCTGCATCCGGGCTACGAATGCCGTGTCTATGTGGTGAGGAATTTAGGGGGATGCACCAAGACGCGATGGATGAATCCTGGAACGAACTCGTCGCTCGGATCGGCCTGGCCGACGCTCCGGCGCGCGATCCGCTCTGGTCGGCCGGGGCGGATTTCCTCGCCCTGGCGGTGGATGCGCTGCTGCGGACGCGGCCGGCCGTGGCGCTGGAATGCGGCAGTGGCGCAAGCACGGTGGTGCTGGCCCAGGCCTTGAAGCGCGGTGGCTGGGGCGGTCGGCTTTTGAGCCTCGATCATGCGCCTGAATTCGCCGCCGCCACCCGTGCCGAGCTGGCCCGCTTTGGTCTGGGGGATGAGGCTCGGGTACTGGATGCGCCGCTGACCGGTCATGCCCTAGGCGGGGCGGTTTATCCCTGGTACAGCCTCGACGGCCTGCCGGATCGAATCGACTTTCTGGTCATCGACGGCCCGCCCGCCCGTATTGGCCGGCACGCGCGCTATCCCGCCCTGCCTTTGCTCGCCGGGCGTCTATCCGCAGGCGCGCCGATCCTGCTCGACGATGCCGCCCGCTCCGACGAGCGCGAGGTCATCGCCCGCTGGCACGGGGAATTTCCCGGTCTGAGCGTGCGGGAGATGGAGTGTGCGCGGGGGTGTGCGTGGCTGCGCTGGGCAGGATGACTTGCCTTGGCGGCGGGTTTATCGATGCGCAATGAACTCATCGACTGTACCAGGCGGTTGAAAAACGACCGCGGTGGGCCATCGGCTGTGTTGCGCGGTGCTCGCTTCGGCGGCCTAGCTCGATCGGCTGCGCCGATCTTAGCCTTCGCCGAAACTCGCTTCGCTCGTTTTCTCGGGCGCTGCGCTCCGTGCGCCTCGCATCGGGCCGCCAAGCGGGCGTGTAGCGATCTCACCCCATCGGTGAAGTCGGGCGAAGGCTGAAAACTCAATATAACCAACATGCTACGCAGTCATCCAAGCGGTCAACCGCGGTTTTTAGGTCCAACAGCCTGATAAATCTTCATGCACTCCTCCGCTTGAGTCCGTCGCTTGGATGGGGGGGCGTTGCGTCAGGGAACTTTGCCCCATTCGGCCCCCTCCGGCAGCGACGCATTGTGGCGCGTGTTCCATTCCGCCAGCGCGGTATCGAGATCGCCTTCGGCGCCGATCCAGTGCCAGAAGCGGATGAAGTCCTCGCGGACGGTCTCCAGGCGCACCGACATGACGCGCGGCTTGTCCTTGAGGAACAGGGCGATGTTGGCCTCGACGGTGTCGAGATAGTCCAGCGCCAGGGCGAGCGGGTCTGTGGGCGTGCCTTCGCTGAGCAGGATGCCTTCGCGATAGGCCTTGAGGATGCCGAACCCGGTGCGGCGGGCGAAGCTGGCGGCGACGGCCGCGGGCGCGCGGCTAAGATGAACGTAGCTCGCGTCCTTGCCGTAGATGCGGTCGAGGCGGCCGAGCATCCAGCTCAGGCGGTTGTCGGCCTCGATGTGGCGGGGCGGATAGGCAAGCCGTGCCTCGCCTAGGCACTGAACGCGGCTTTCGTGGCCGACGCTGTAGTTACGGATGTGGCGGCAGGCGGCGATGAATGTGGTCGAACCGCAGCGGCCGCTGTTGAGCACGAATACGTTCATGGTCATGCAATGGCCTCCCGCCAGGCGGCGCGCTCGTCGGGCAGGCGCAGGATCGCGTCGCGCAGCGCGGTCAGGCGTTGCGCGCGGGCGTCGGCGTCCTGGATGCGGCGCCAAGCGGGGGCGTTCGCATCGAAATTCAGCCTCAGATTGGCGATGAAGCGGGCCAGATCGGCGCGTGCCGGAGCGAGGCGGTCGGCTTGCCACCAGGCGTCGCGGTCCGCGAGCCGTTTTTCGAGCGTGGCGATGCCAGAGCGCAGAGTCGTCTGGCGTGCGCGGTAACGAGCCGCGATTTCGGTCTCGGTGCCGACCAGGGCATCGAGAAGGGTAGCGGATGAAAGCGCTGTATCGGGGTAGCCTTGTTCGATCAGCCGTTCCATGCCGAACAGCATGACGTCGCCGTAATACTGGCGTTCGAATTCATCCGTGAGATCGATGCTGGGGCCCGCGCGCTCGACGCCGGGTCGGCATTCGGCGCGGCCGGTGGACGCCAAGGCGCGGCCGTGGTGCATGGGCAGGTTGGCCGAGGCGAATGCCGGCCCCAGCGCGGCGCGCAGGATGCGGCCCAGGGTCGGCCCGGCCATGCGCAGGCGCAGGGGCGCGAACGGGATGAACGGGGTGAAGCGCCCCGGATCGAACACGTAGTTGCCGGTGTATAGGGTGCGCGCCGCCTGCACGACATGCGCCGGCGGGGCGGGCTGCCAGGCGCTCTTCCGGGTGGGGTGTTCGCCGGCGAAGAAGCGCTCCAGCCGGCGGCCGAAGTCGGCGAGCGCAGCGGCGTGGTCGTGCGCGCCGACGAGCGGGCAGCGGTAGGGTAGGGCCTGGGTCGATGGGCGGAAGCCGAACAGCTCCGCCATGTCGTGGTAGGCCGCATCCCCCGGGGGGGCATGCGTGCCGGCGTGAAACGTGCAGGCTGCGTCCGCCTCGCAGCCTCCCAGCGCATCGAGCAGCGCGACGCTGTCGGCGACCAGGGTGGCGGCCATCACGGCCGGGGAGACGGGCGGATCGCCCACCACCTTGCCGGTCAGGATGGCGAGGCGCCCCTCCGCGAACAGATGATCGATCGCGTTGAAATAATCCAGCGTGTGGCTGGCTTGTCCGGCCGCGTTTGAATCGAGGTCGACGGCAAAGGTCTGGTCGCTGTCGATGAACCAGAGAAGCCGGTTTTCCATGCCCTGTCGCGCCAGCCACAGCGTGGCGAGGTTGCGAGTCAGGCTGGCGCCCTTGTGGCCCGGTGTTTCGCCATCGCCCAGCACGCCGCGCAGGCGTTTGGCGAGGCCGGCGGGCAGGCGGGCGATGAGATCGCGTTGAGCTTCGGCATCGAAGTGCTGGCAGGGCAGGCCGGCCGCGCTCCATTCCGCGGCGAGGGCGCGGTGGCGTGCGACATTGGCGGCATCGAGGCTGTCCTCGGCGATCAGCACCGAGACCGCGCCGGCATGGGGGTGCCGGCGGCGCTGTTTTGCGAGACTCGCGAGGCAGGCGGCGAGCTGGCGGGGCCGGTCGGCGACCGGGATGACCACGATATAGTCGCGCGCCATGCCTGGAAAACCCCTTCAGCGGCGTGAGGAGTAATTCGGAAACAGGTCCCGATCGATCATGATCTCGATCAGGTTGATGTCATGGGCCAGATCGAAGCGGTCAAACAGCGCATCGATGTCGGCCTCGTTTTCGATGCGTTTGTGCCGGATGCCGAATGAGCGCGCCAGCATCTCGAAATCGGGATTGACGAAATCGCAGGCGATGAAGCGGCGTCCATAGTGCTGATGCTGGTTCTTGCGGATCAGCCCGAGGCTGCCGTTGTTGAACAGCACCACGTTGATGGGTAGCCGATGGCTGACGGCGGTCATCAGCTCCATGCCGCACATCTGGAAGCCGCCGTCACCGAGCACGGCGAAGGTGGGGCGGGCCTGTGCCGCGCGGGCGCCGATCGCCGCCGGAATGGCATGCCCGAGCGAGGAAATGCCGGAGTTGGGGTGGTATGCCAGACCCGGCCCGGCGCGCAGGAAGTTCTGCGCGAAGATGATGTTGTCGTCGAACACGCTGGCGTCGGGCACCCGTTCGCCGAGGCTGCGGAAGAACCGTTCGATGAGCGCGAAGCCGGACTGGAACAGGCCGTAATCGCGGCCGACCGCGCTATTCGCCGGGTCGGCCCGGCCCGGCCCGGCGAGGAGGGGCGTGCGTTCCAGGTGCGCGTTGAGCGCGGCCAGCACCGCCTTGAGGTCCCCCTGCAGGGCCAGGTCGGCGGTGAATGTCTTGTTGAGCTGGGCCGGGTCGCGGTCGATCTGGAGCGTAGTCTTGCCGGCGATGAGGCCCGCGTCCCACAGGTAGCTGGTGCGTTCGTTGAAGCTTGCGCCGAGGATCAGGATGAGGTCGGCATGATCGAGGATGTACTGGTATGCATGGCCGCTGGAGGTGACGCCCAGGGTACCCAGCGCCAGCGGCGAGCCTTCGTCGATCAGGCCCTTGGCCTTGAGGCTGGTCGCCACCGGGATGGCCCAACGGGTCGCCAGGCGTTGCAACTCCTCGCCGGCGCCGGCGCGGACGCAGCCGTGACCGGCCAGGATGACCGGATTCTTCGCCGCGCGCAGGCGCTCGGCGAGCAGCGTGACATCCGGCGCGGGTGGGCGCGGTGGCGAACGTAGGGGGATCTGGTCGAGAATGGCGGCATCCACCCGTTCATTCTGGACGTTGAACGGCAGGGCGAGCAGCACCGGCCCGGCCGGTTCGCCGAGCAGCGCGTGCGCCGCCTGGCCGAGCACGTTGCCGAGGTAGTCGCTGCGTTCCACCCTGCGGCAATAGCGGGTGATGGGCGCGAACAGCGCCACTTGATCGATGCTGCCGCCCTCGCCAGAACTCTCTTGCAGGCCGCCGCGACCGAAGATCCAGGTCGATGTCTCGCCGGTGATGGCCAGCACCGGCAGGCGGTCGGCCCATGCATTGGCGATGCCGGTGACCAGGTTGGTGGCCCCCGGCCCTGCAGTGGCGATGCATGCGCCGATGCCGCCGCTGGCGCGGGCATGGCCGCCGGCCATGAACGCGGCGCCCTGTTCGTGCTTGGCCAGCACGGAACGGATGCTGGAGGCGTGCAGCCGGTCGTACACCGGCAGGATATGGGCGCCGGGCATGCCGAAGATGCATGCGACGCCCAGGCGCTCCATGAAGCCGGTGATTAGTTCGCTGACGGTGATTTCCAAGGTTGTGGCGACCGGGGCGAGGCCCGGGACGATGCGGGTTGATTCGTGTCTGGGCGTGGGTGAGGCGAGCGAGTGTACCCGACTTGCTGCATTCCGGCCCCGGCCGGCGCTAGCGCCGGTTTCCGGCGCGCCGTTCCGCTTCCTGGGCGACGGACTCGAAGCGCTGCCGCACCTCGTCTTCGATGAAGCCTTCGGACAAGAGCGGCGGCGGCGGGACGCGCGGCATGAGGCGGGCGCGGTAACTCAGCCGCACCGGTCGGGTCTCGCCTTCCAACCGCCATTCGCCGCTCATCGCCAGCACGCTGCCGGATATGGCGCGAAAGCGGATCACGCCGGGCGGCAGCTCCTCCATGGCCAGCACCACATGCTCCGGCAGGATGAACGAGAGCATGCCGGCATCGCCACGTTGTTCCACCCGCTTCGGCTGGCCGGGGGCCGAAACCACCCGGCTCACCACCAGATTGGGCACGAATTCGGCCAGCCGGTCGTAATCGGTAAGCGTGGCCCAGAGCGTGGCGCGGTCGGCCTGCACCGGCGCGCTGGGCTCGATCTGCACGCCGGAAAGGCCGATGCGCGCCCGCACCGAGGCCGGTTCGGCGAGAGCAGCGCCGGTCAGGAACAGGCATGCGATGAGCGTGACAAATGGCCAGACCCAGCGCGCAGCATCTGCTTGCGTAGCCCGGATGCTTCGACTGCGCTCAGCACAGGTGCAGCGCAGCGGAATCCGGGGCAATGTGATTTTCCCCGGATTGCATGGCATTCCATCCGGGCTGCAGGGGGGTGCGTCGCGCCCCATGCCAGGTTTTCCTTTGCGTTCGTTCACGATGAACGCTCCAGTTGCCGACGTTCCATCTCGGTGGCGAACACATCCACCCACATCCGCACCTGCTGTTCGGCGATGCCGCCGGCGAGTGCGGGCGGGTAGGGCGACTTCATCAGGTCCATGCGCATCTGGTAGGCCAATCGCAATGGCCGGCCTTCGCCGATGCGCCATTCGCCGCGCACGTCGCGGAACGGGCCGGACAGGAACAGGATGGCGATGCGCTGGCCGGGGATTTCCTCGACCCGCATCCGACCGACATAGGGCATGCGCAGGCCCATCGCCAGGGTTTCGCCCTGCTGCTCGATCCAGCGCACAGGGCCCTCTCGCCGCACCACCCGGTTGGCGCGGATGCCGGGTACGAAGCGGGTGAATCCTTCATAGTCGGTCAGCACCGACCAGGCCAGGGGGGCATCCACCGCGGTTTCCAGCCAGCCATCGACGACCAGCATGGGGCCGTCCATGCGCACCTGGACCTGGATCGGGCCGGCGGCCAGGGCGTGGCCGCCGAGCAGAATGAATAGGCAGAGCGCGCCGACGATGGCAAGATGACGCACAAGGAGCGACCGCGACCGGTCCGGGAAGAGTCGATGAACCATGCCGCAGTATAGCCCCATGTCCCCGCCTCGTGTTTCCGCCCGGGCCTTCAGCGGTCGGCACGGCCTCGCCACCCTGGCGCTGGTGGCGGTGCTGCTGGCGGGCGCGCTGGCCTATCACGCCATGCCGCGCGCTCAGTATCCCGAGGTCAAGCTGAACTGGGTGGTCATCCTTTCGGTATGGCAGGGGGCGGCCGCGCACGATGTCGAGCGGCGGCTGACATTGCCGCTGGAAAATGCCGTGCGCCGGATCGAGGACATCGACTACGTCTCGGCCACCTCGCGCGATCATGTGTCCACTCTGCTGCTGCGTTTCGCAGACATTCCCCATCGCCGCCTCGAGCACCGCATGCAGGAGCTTGCGCGTGCCGTCCAGGCCGAGGCGGGCGCGTTTCCGGCCGAAGCGCAGGCGCCCCAGATCATCGAGCTGACCACCTCCAGCCTGTTCCACACCGCCTTGCTTTTGATCACCGATCCGGGGGGCGAGTTTGGCCTGTTCCGCCTGGTTGAATCGACACGCCGCGACATCGAAGCCATGCCCGGGGTGGGCCGGGTACAGATGCATGGCGAGCGGCGACCGGAACTGGCGGTGGAGTTCGATCCGGCCCGCGCGCGGACCCTGGGGGTGGACCTGGAGCGTCTGGCGCAGCAGCTCGCCGCGCATGCGCGCGACGTGCCGGCCGGCGAGGCCCGTGTCGGCGGACGCGCCTACAGCCTGTATGCGCAGGGCGCGGGCGCCGACCCCGATGCGTTGCTCGCCTTGCGGGTGCCCACCCTGGCCGGTGGACACGTCGCCCTGGCCGACTTCGCCAGCGTCCGGCTGGTTACGGCGCCGGGCATGGAGCGGGTGGCAGCCGCCGACCGGGGGGCGGTCCTGCTCGCCATCGGCAAGCAAGAAAACGCCAATACCGTCGACCTGTTGCGTCGCATCGAGGCCTATGTCGCTGCCCGCAACGCCGAGCTGGGCCAGAATGCCCTGATCCTCGCCGACGACCAGACCGAGAGCGCCCGGCTCGCCATCCGCGCCATGGAATACAACGCCCTCCTGGGCCTCGTCATGGTGCTCTGCATCGCCTGGCTGTTCCTGGGCCGCCGCATCGCCCTCCTGGTCAGCATCGGCGTGCCCTTCGCGCTCGCGGCGATGTTCCTGGTGCTGTACCTCAGCGGCCACACCCTCAACGTTGCGGTGCTCCTGGGGGTGGCGATCGTGCTCGGCATCCCGCTCGACGACGCGGTGGTGGTGGCGGAGTCGATCAGCCTACGCATCAATGCCGGCATGGAGCGCCTGCGCGCCGTGCGCGAGGGGCTCGCCGAAGTCGCGCGCCCGGTCATCGCCTCGGTGCTTTCCACCACCGCCGCATTCGCGCCGCTGATGCTCATGCCCGGCATCCTGGGCGAATTCATGTTCACGGTGCCGCTCACTGTCATCCTGGCGCTTCTCGCCAGTCTGGTCGCATCGCTTTGGATTCTGCCCACCCATGTCGCCAGCTGCCGCCTGTGCGTCCCCAACCCGGGCCGGATGCGGGCCTTGCGCAGATTGTGCAACCTCTTTTCTGTAAATTTCCGGGTCGGTGGTCATGACGTCCGGGTTACGGGTTGAAGTTGAGATAGA
>OGCL01000879.1_pt1 | contig 28722 bp, 23 predicted proteins | sample 1570041 | NCBI WGS metagenome assembly OGCL01 (sample SAMN06266162, study PRJEB24511) | hot springs metagenome | isolation source: Hot spring water | place: South Africa: Limpopo | collected 2015-06-22 | reverse complement strand
CGGGATAGGCCTGAGCCCCGTCCCAAGTCAAAGAAAAAAGCCGGAACCGCAGACGGAGGGCTGCGGTTCCGGCCAAGCCCGGTCGAAGTGGAAGGGACGATATCTCCGGCCCGGTCGGTCGAGACAACCGATGATATGACCCTAGCAAGGGTTGATTGAATACGGCTTGAACCAGGCGTTCACACGCAGTTCATCAGACGCGTCCGGCTGTTGGGAAGACGATCTTGAATTCGAAGCAGCGATTTCCCACATCCTTGCTGCGGACGCCAGACGGGTCCGTCAACCGCCGCCAGCATCGCCCCGCGCGGGATGCCTGCGGCCTTAAGAGAACGCCAACGTCGCTTCAAGGAGGACATCATGCGTCACGTCGATTTTTCCCCGCTCTACCGCTCCACCGTCGGTTTCGACCGGCTTTTCACCATGCTGGACAGCCTCGGTCAGCCGGAGCAGGCCCAGAGCTACCCGCCCTACAATATCGAACGCACCGGCGAAAACCTTTACCGCATCACCATGGCCGTTGCCGGCTTCGACGAAACCGAGCTTTCGATTGAGGCGCACGCCCATGTGCTGACCGTGAAGGGTGAAAAGGTCGAAGACGAAAAGGCCGAACAGAGCGAATTCCTCTATCGCGGCATTGCCAAGCGCGCTTTCGAGCGCCGCTTCCAGCTTGCCGACCATGTGGAAGTCACCGCCGCTTCGCTGAAAAACGGATTGCTGCATATCGACCTGCTGCGCAATATTCCGGAAGCCATGAAGCCGCGCCGCATCGCAATTGCCGCCGAACCCGTCGGCACGGCACCGAAGGCCATCGAGGCACATGTGAACTAAGCGCAGTGGCGCTCTAGACGCTTCCAGTCAGGCGGTCGGCGAAAGCCGGCCGCTTTTTTTGTGCGCGATCATCCGGCGTGTCCAGACTGTACAAAGCAGCTTGTCCAGCGAGAACAGGCCGGATCCCTTCACGACAAGATAGACGAGCGGGAATATCCACAGCAGGCGCTGGTCGAGGATGACGCTGTCGGGGAAGCGGTCGAAGAGCGCGCCGATCGTCGTTGCGTCGACGTTGTGCACGAGGACGTCCGTCAGCGTCTGGACGATGATGAAGCCGATCATACCAAGGGCGGCGATGCGGGTGGAGAGGCCGGCGACCAGGAGCAGCGGCAGGATGATCTCGCCATAGGATCCGAACAGCACCATCAGTCCCCAGGGGAAGACGGAGACGGCGGAAACGTCGCCACCGGCGGCATCCACGGCGGGCAGAGCGATCTGATAGTAGGCGCTGTCGGCGATCGAGAAGGGACCGTCAAACTTGGTAAGTGCCGAATTGATGTAATAGGGCAGGAGGACAGCGAGAAAGACGAGCCGGGCAAGGAGGCCGAGAAACCAGCCGTCGAGCATGGCTTCCACCTGACGGACCGTCTGGCGATAGAATTCGATGAGCGAGACGACAAAGGTCATGGACTGTGGCTTTCATGATGCGTGCGGATAGCGGCGAAGGCGCCTGATGTCAGGGCCAGGCCGATCAGGGCGGGAATGTCGGCGCCTTCCGGTTCGGCGGCAACAAAGGCCTCACCGAGTGTTCCGCCGGTGAGCAGGGTTTCGAGGAAGGTGGCGCCGCCTGCGGGCAGGATCTCGATCCCGACTTCGAAGGCGGGTCTCGTGACGAGCACCGATTCCGGGGTCATCGGGTTGACGCCCTCGAGGGACACAGCAGCGCGGTCACTGCCCACGATGGTGCCGCCGGCGTGGTTGAGGCGGATGATGCGGGTTGCCGGGTGAGGCTGGAACCGGACCCCGGCCAGATCCTCCGCCGGGACTCGCGCAAGCGCTGTGGGATCGAGCTGAGCTGCATCTGCCGCGTGGAAGGCGTCGAGCCAGAGACGCTCGACCCGGGCGACGTCAGCAAGAAAGGGAAGGTCCGCCGCCGGGGGAAAACCCTCGAGGAATGCCGGAAAGCTCTCTCCATAGCTAAAGAGAAGCGGCGATGTTGGCGGATGCACGGCCACGTAGAGGCGCGCCATGGCGCGGAAGAAACCTTCGCCGACGAGGTTCTGAACGGTTGGGAAGATCGATGAGAGGGCGTCGACCAGCGAGATGGTGACATTGTTGCGGTAGACGGCAAAACGGCGTGTCGGCCTTGTGCCGTCGCGGCTGATCAGCCCTTCCGGCGCCGGCAGATCCGGCGCGAACAGAGCCTTTGCAAAGGCTCCGTTCAAAACGGGGTCAGGACGCATGGCGCAACCCCAGATCAACCCTGGCATGACGCGTGAGAATCGCCTCGGCCCGTTGCGCCTCGCGCTTCAGCACGGGCCAATCCGGCACCTCGTTGTCCCATTCGATCAGCGTCGGCAGTGGACCGAGTATGCCGATGATGTGCTCGTAGAGGTCCCAGACAAGATCGTCCACCGGTCGGTCGTGGCTGTCGATGAGGAGTGGCAGGCCAGCGTCGTCAATATCCTCGGCGTGTCCGGCGAGATGGATTTCCTCGACGGAGAGAAGCGGGAAGTCGGCAAGATAGCTGAGCGCGCCATAGCCGTGATTGGTGGCGGAGACATGGACATTGTTGATGTCGAGCAGGAGGCCGCACCCAGTGCGGCGGGCAATCGCCCGGATGAAATCCGTCTCTGACATCGTCGAGGCGTCGAAGCCGAGATAGGTCGAGGGGTTTTCCAGCAGGATTGGGCGACCCAGAATGTCCTGCACCTGGTCGATGTGGTCGCAGACCCTGTCGAGCGTCACCTCGTTATAGGGAACGGGGAGCAGGTCATTGAGGAAATGGCTGTCATGGGTCGACCAGGCGAGATGCTCGGAAACCTGTTCCGGCTGGTAGCGATCAACGACTGTTTTGAGGCGGGCGAGATGTGCTGGGTCGAGGCCGGTCGGGCTGCCGATGGAAAGGCCGACGCCGTGGATTGAGAGGGGGAAGTCCTCGCGCATGCGTGTCAGGATGCGGTGCGGATGGCCGCCGGCGCCCATATAGTTCTCGGCATGCACTTCGAGGAAGCCGATGCGGAAATGATCGGCCAGAATGTCATCGGCATGTTGCGGTTTGAAGCCGGCCCCCGCGCGGCGCGGCAGTCGGCCGGTGGTGGTGGCGCTCGTCGCAAAGGTTTGTCTGGCCTGACCTTCGGCACTGGCGGGCATGACCTGCTCCTCGTGGCATGAGATGGGTTGCAAGACGGGACGGCACCTGCGGATGGACCGCAGATGCCGTATCGGCTCAGGCCTTGGGGAGATCGCGATCGAGGGCTTCGAGCGAACCCATGCGGCCATCGGGAAGTGCCATGGTGGTGCAGGTGCCCTTGGCGACGTAGGTCCAGGCATTGCCCTGGAAATCGACCTTGGAGGTGCCAGCGCAGGTGGTGCCGGGGCCTGCGGCGCAGTCGTTCTTGCCGGCCATGGAAACGCCGAAGCACTTTTCCTTTTCCTGGGCGACAGCCGGACCCGACAGAAGGGCGGCGCTGCCGATCGCCATGGTGACGGCGGCGGCAAGGGCGGCGGTGTTGATTGTGGTCTTGCTCATGGAGCTTCTCCTCGGATCGTGAAGCGTTGTCGTTCCAGCCCTCGTCGGGGCTGGCAAACACATCATGTCCAGGAGTTGGCCTTTTGAAAAATCAAGGTTTTTTGTAGAAATCGTGTGTGTTTCGACTGTAAGAAACAGCCGTCTCAAACGACTTCTATGAACTGATCAACTTCATCTTCCGTGGTCGCGAAGCTCGTTACTAGCCGAACTAGCGTTTCATTCTCGTTCGGCAAGGGAGACCATCCCTGTGGCGCCTGCCAGGGATGGAAACGTGCGCCTTTTTCTCGGGCGCGGTCCGCTGAAGACTTTTCGATCACCACAAAAACTTCGTTGGCGGTCGTCTTCCAGGCGAGCCGCGCGGTGTTCTTCGCCGAGAGGCCCAAGCGCAGGCGATCGGCCATTGCGTTCGAGTGGCGGGCAAGGTCGAGCCAGAGGTTGCCGTCGAGATAGGCCTCGAACTGGGCCGAGATGAAGCGGCTTTTGGAGAAGAGCTGGGCGGAGCGCTTTCGGAGAAAGGGCATGTCGGCTGCCATGTCCGGATCGAAGAAGACGATCGCTTCGGCACACCAGCAACCGTTCTTGGTGCCGCCGAAGGAGAGCATGTCTATGCCGCGCTTCCAGGTCATCTCGGCCGGGCTGGCGTCCAGCGCGACGAGTGCATTGGCAAAGCGCGCACCGTCCATGTGGATTGGCAGGTTGCGAGCCTTGGCGACGGCAGTGATCGCGTCGAGCTCGTCCAGCGAATAGACAGTGCCGACTTCGGTCGCCTGGGTGACCGTCACCGCCATGGCGCGACCGTGATGGGGCGAGGCGGGCTCGAAGCGGGAAATGGCGGTCTCAAGTGCCTTCGGATCGATTCTGCCTTCGGCTCCCTCGACGCCAAAGAGCCTTGTCCCGCCGGTCAGGAATTCCGGCGCGCCGCCTTCATCTGCGTTGACGTGGGCATCAGCGTGACAGAAACTCACGCCACCGGCCTTTGCGACGCTTGCCAGAGCCAGCGAATTGGCTGCGGTCCCGGTAGAGACGAAGAAGACGGCGACCTCGCGTTCGAAGATCTCGCAGAACCGTTCTTCGACTGCCCTGTCCAGATCGCTGGTGCCATAGGCGGGTGCGAAGCCATGGGCATGGCGGGTGAGGTTTTCGGCGATCCTGGGATGGGCGCCGGACCAGTTGTCTGAAGCGAAGTGCATGGCATGTTTCCTGAGGCGGGACTGTTCTCAGGACTTTAGGCATTTCCGGATCGCTATCAATCCGGCCCGAGGAAGAACTCCTGGAGTGAGGACAAGTCCGCAATAAGGTGAGGGCGTGCGCGGCTTCAGCGTAATTAAATTTCGCAGTGGCGAGTGTTGGGGCAATTTCGCATCCGCAGACGGGTTAATTTTGTCCGCCAACTCTTGCAGGGGCGTTTACTTTCTGTCATAGGAAAAGCAGAAATTAGGTCAAGTTAGTTGACCTAATTCCGGTTTCGAAGGCGACAGGTTGTCGGGCGTCATGGGGTAGTCAAGCAATCCGGTTAGGGTCGCATGACGCCGCTGGCGCCCACAAGTGCCGGAATCGGGTCCAATCAGTCCGGCTAGTCCGGCTCCAACGGAGGAAAAGGTCATGACGAAAGTACCGTCATCCGAAGAGATCATCCGGTCCGCCCGTGCGGAAACGACGGCCGAGACGGCTGTCGTGCGCGCTGGTCTGCCTCCGAAGCAGGGTCTTTATGATCCGCGCAACGAGCACGATGCCTGCGGCGTCGGCTTCATCGCCCATATGAAGGGTCAGAAGTCGCACCAGATCGTCAAGGATGGTCTCTTCATCCTGGAGAACCTGACCCATCGTGGCGCCGTCGGCGCCGATCCGCTGATGGGCGATGGTGCTGGTATTCTCGTTCAGATCCCGGACCGCTTCTTCCGCGAGGAAATGGCGGCCCAGGGCATAACCCTGCCGAAGGCTGGCGAATATGCCGTTGGCCATTTCTTCTTCCCGCAGGACGAACAGCAGATCGCCCATTTCAAGCAGGTCATTGCAGAAGTCTGTTCCGCCGAAGGCCAGCACCTGCTCGGCTATCGCGATGTGCCGGTCGACAACTCCTCGCTTTCGAAGGCGCCCGAGATTGCTGCGACCGAGCCGCGGCAGATCCAGGTCTTTATCGGCGCTGGTCGTGACGCTGCGACCCAGGAGCAATTCGAGCGTCGCCTGTTCTTGTTGCGCAAGGTGATCTCCAACCGCATTTACGATCAGTATGGTGGCCAGGAAACCGGTTTCTATCCGGTGTCGCTGTCGTCCTCTACCATCGTCTACAAGGGCATGTTCCTCGCCTATCAGGTGGGCGCTTATTACAAGGATCTCGCCGATCCGCGCTTCGAGTCAGCCGTTGCCCTGGTGCATCAGCGCTTCTCGACCAACACTTTCCCGTCGTGGAAGCTCGCGCACCCGTACCGGATGGTCGCCCATAACGGGGAAATCAACACGCTGCGCGGCAACGTCAACTGGATGGCGGCGCGTCAGGCGTCGGTTTCCTCGCCGCTCTTCGGAGACGACATCTCCAAGCTCTGGCCGATCTCCTATGAAGGCCAGTCGGACACGGCCTGCTTCGACAATGCGCTCGAATTCCTGCAGCGCGGCGGTTATTCGCTGGCGCATGCCGTAATGATGCTGATCCCGGAAGCCTGGGCCGGTAACCAGCTGATGAGCCCCGAGCGGAAGGCCTTCTACGAATATCACGCTGCCATGATGGAGCCGTGGGATGGCCCGGCCGCCGTCTGCTTCACCGATGGCAAACAGATTGGTGCCACGCTCGACCGCAACGGTCTGCGGCCGGCCCGTTATCTCGTCACCGATGATGACCGTGTGATCCTGGCATCCGAAGCCGGCACGCTGCCGGTCCCTGAAGAGCGCATCGTCAAGAAGTGGCGCCTGCAGCCGGGCAAGATGCTGCTGATCGACATGGAGGAAGGTCGCATCATCTCGGATGAAGAGGTGAAGTCTTCGCTTGCCAATAGCCATCCCTATCGCGAGTGGCTCGACCGCACGCAGCTGATCCTCGAAGACCTGAAGCCGGTGGAGCCACGGGCGCTTCGCCGCGACGTGTCGCTGCTCGATCGCCAGCAGGCCTTCGGCTACACCACCGAAGACACCAAGATTCTGATGTCGCCCATGGCGACGACCGGTCAGGAAGCGGTCGGATCGATGGGCACCGATACGCCGATCTCGGCGATGTCGACCAAGTCAAAGCTGCTCTATACCTATTTCAAGCAGAACTTTGCCCAGGTCACCAACCCGCCGATCGACCCGATCCGCGAAGAACTCGTCATGAGCCTCGTGTCGTTCATCGGGCCGCGTCCGAACATCCTCGACCACGAAGGCATGGCCAAGGCCAAGCGCATGGAAGTGCGCCAGCCGATCCTGACCAATGGCGATCTCGAAAAGATACGGTCTATCGGCCATGTTGAAGATCATTTCGACACCAAGACGCTTGACTTCACCTATGACGTTGAGCGTGGGGCCGAAGGCATGCCGGAGATGCTTGACCGTCTCTGCGAACGCGCGGAAGCGGCAGTTCGTGGCGGTTACAACATCATCGTGCTCTCAGACCGCCAGATCGGCCCTGACCGTATCGCGATCCCGGCGCTGCTGGCGACCGCTGCCGTGCATCACCACCTGATCCGCAAGGGTCTGCGTACCTCGGTCGGTCTTGTTGTCGAATCCGGCGAGCCGCGCGAAGTGCACCACTTCTGCTGTCTCGCGGGCTTCGGTGCAGAGGCGATCAACCCCTATCTCGCCTTCGACACGCTGCTCGACATGCACAAGCATGGCGAATTCCCGAAGGAGGTGTCGGAAGACGAAGTCGTCTATCGCTACATCAAGGCGGTCGGTAAGGGCATCCTCAAGGTCATGTCCAAGATGGGCATCTCGACCTACCAGTCCTATTGCGGCGCGCAGATCTTCGATGCCATCGGTCTCTCGTCCGAGCTGGTGGACAAGTATTTCTTCGGTACCGCGACGACCATTGAGGGTGTGGGCCTGACGGAAATCGCCGAGGAGACCGTTGCTCGTCACAACTCCGCCTTCGGCAAGGATCCGGTTCTTGCGAACACGCTCGATATCGGCGGTGAATATGCCTATCGCATGCGTGGCGAAAACCACGCCTGGAGCCCTGATTCGATCGCCTCGCTGCAGCATGCTGTGCGCGGCAACAGCCAGGACCGCTACCGCGAGTTCGCCGAGATGGTGAACGAGAGCAATCTCCGGATGAACACCATCCGCGGGTTGTTCAAGATCAAGTCTGCGGAAGCGCTGGGCCGCAAGCCCGTGTCCATCGATGAGGTCGAGCCGGCGGTCGACATCGTCAAGCGCTTCTCGACCGGTGCCATGTCCTTCGGCTCGATCTCCCGCGAGGCACATACGACGCTCGCAATTGCCATGAACCGGATTGGCGGCAAGTCCAACACCGGTGAAGGCGGTGAAGAGAGCGATCGTTACCTGCCGCTTCCGGATGGCTCTGCTAATCCCGAGCGTTCGGCGATCAAGCAGATCGCGTCCGGCCGCTTCGGTGTCACGACCGAATATCTGGTCAATGCCGATATGCTGCAGATCAAGGTGGCGCAGGGTGCCAAGCCCGGCGAAGGCGGTCAGTTGCCTGGCCACAAGGTCGATGCAACGGTTGCCAAGACACGCCACTCGACGCCGGGTGTGGGTCTCATCTCGCCGCCGCCGCATCACGACATCTACTCGATCGAAGATCTGGCACAGCTGATTTACGACCTGAAGAACGTCAATCCGGAGGCCGATGTCTCGGTCAAGCTCGTTTCGGAAGTCGGCGTCGGCACGGTTGCCGCCGGTGTTGCCAAGGCGCGCGCCGACCACATCACCGTCTCCGGCTTCGACGGCGGCACGGGTGCATCGCCGCTCACCTCGCTGAAGCATGCGGGCTCGCCTTGGGAAATCGGCTTGGCCGAGACCCAGCAGACACTGGTGCTGAACGGTCTGCGTTCGCGCATCGCGCTGCAGGTCGATGGCGGGTTGAAGACCGGTCGTGACGTCATCATCGGCGCGCTTCTCGGTGCCGACGAATTCGGCTTCGCGACGGCTCCGCTGATCGCGGCAGGCTGCATCATGATGCGCAAGTGCCATCTCAACACCTGCCCGGTCGGCGTTGCCACCCAGGATCCGGTCCTGCGCAAGCGCTTCAAGGGCACGCCCGAGCATGTCATCAACTACTTCTTCTTCGTTGCCGAAGAAGTGCGCGAAATCCTTGCCTCGCTTGGCGTCACCAAGCTCGACGAGATCATCGGCGCTTCCGAACTGCTCGAAAAGGACGAGATGCTCGCTCACTGGAAGGCCAAGGGGCTCGACTTCTCGAAGATCTTCCACAAGGTCGACGCGCCGAAGTCCGCCACCTACTGGACCGAGCGGCAGAACCACCCGATCATCGACATCCTCGATCGCAAGCTGATCGAGAAGGCGATGCCGGCTCTCGAAAACAAGCAGCCCGTCGTCTTTGATGTCGACATCAAGAACGTCGACCGTTCGGCTGGTGCCATGCTGTCGGGCGAAGTGGCCAAGCGCTACGGCCACAAGGGTCTGAAGGACGATACGATCCACGTCACGCTGAACGGCACGGCCGGTCAGTCCTTTGGCGCCTTCCTGGCGCGTGGCATCACCTTTGATCTGGTGGGTGACGGCAACGACTATGTCGGCAAGGGTCTCTCGGGTGGCCGTATCATCGTGCGTCCGCCGGAAAACGCCCGCATCGTTGCCGAGAACTCGATCATCGTCGGCAACACCGTGCTTTACGGCGCGATCTCCGGCGAATGCTATTTCCGTGGTGTGGCCGGCGAGCGTTTCGCCGTGCGCAACTCGGGGGCAATCGCTGTCGTGGAGGGCGTGGGTGACCACGGCTGCGAATACATGACGGGTGGCGTTGTCGTCGTGCTCGGTCAGACAGGCCGCAACTTCGCGGCCGGTATGTCGGGCGGTGTGGCGTATGTCCTCGATGAAAGCGAAGACTTCGCCAAGCGCTGCAACATGGCCATGGTCGAGCTCGAGCCGGTTCCGGAAGAGGACGACATGCTGGAGAAGCTGCACCATCACGGCGGCGACCTCATGCACAAGGGCCTGGTCGACGTATCCGGTGACATGACGCGCCACGACGAGGAGCGCCTTTACCAGCTGATCTCCAACCATCTGCACTACACGGGCTCGAACCGCGCCAAGCAGATCCTCGACAGCTGGGCCGAGTATCGTCCGAAGTTCCGCAAGGTCATGCCGGTGGAATACCGCCGTGCGCTTGAGGAAATGGAACGCATGCGCATGGGCGTGGCTGCGGAATAAGTACTAGCGGTCCAAATACTGTGATATGCTCCAGGCATATCACGATTATGAGGTCCGACATGAACGAGCATGTGAAAGACGCAGGTGAGGGTGGCGAGGTTGCAGTCGCCATCTTCAAGAACGGTCGAAGCCGGGCGGTCCGTATCCCCAAGGAGTTCGATCTTGAAGGTGATCGCGCCGTCATGGTGCGCCAACCGGATGGCTCGATCCTGATGCGGACGGCAGTGACTGCCGGACTGATCGAGTATCTCAAGCAGGCGGAAGCCTGGAGCGGAGAGGATTTCGTCGAGAATGATGACGATCTGGCGCCGCTCAATGAGGTCGAGATCTGATGCGGTACATGCTCGATACCAACATCGTTTCGGCGATCGTGAGGGATCCGCGTGGAAAGGTTTTCGAGCGGCTTGTCGAGGTTGGAGAGGAGAACGCCATAATCAGCATCATAACCCATGGTGAGATCTGGTACGGCGTTAAGAAGAATGGCTCCGAGGAGCTTTCGCAGAAGGTGTCAGCGGTGACGCGGCGCCTTTATGTGGCGCCCCTTCAACTGCCGACTGACCAACGATATGCCGAGGTTCGGCTGGCGCTGAGGCAGGGCAAGAATATCGGTCCAAACGACCTTTGGATCGCGGCACATGCGCTGGCGCTCGACGCCGTGCTGGTGACGAACAACGAAAGTGAGTTTTCCCGGGTTCCGGGATTGCAGATCGAGAACTGGCTGCGATAGCGGCGGAGATTGAGGAAAGTAGACATGGGCAAGGTTACAGGTTTCATGGAAATCGACCGGCAGGTGGCGAAGTATCAGCCGGCCTCCGACCGCATCCGCCATTTCCGCGAATTCACCATCCCCATGTCGGATGCCGAGGTGACCAAGCAGGCTGCGCGCTGCATGGATTGTGGCATTCCCTATTGCCATGGTCCGACCGGCTGTCCTGTTCACAACCAGATCCCGGACTGGAACGATCTCGTCTACAACAACAAGTGGGAGGAGGCGATCCGCAACCTCCACTCGACGAACAATTTCCCGGAATTCACCGGTCGCGTCTGCCCGGCGCCTTGCGAGGAAGCCTGCACGCTGAACCTCGAGGACACGCCGGTCGCGATCAAGACCGTCGAACAGGCGATTGCCGACAAGGCCTATGAGCTCGGCTTTATCGTGCCGCAGCCGGCCACCATCCACACCGGCAAGAAGGTCGCGATCATCGGCTCCGGTCCGTCGGGTCTCGCCGCTGCCCAGCAGCTCGGTCGCGCCGGCCATGAAGTGCATGTTTATGAGCGCGAGTCCAAGCCTGGCGGGTTGCTGCGTTATGGTATCCCGGACTTCAAGATGGAAAAGAACTTCATCGATCGCCGCGTCGAGCAGATGAAGGGCGAAAACGTCACCTTCCATTGCGGCGTCAACGTCGGCGTCGACGTCACCGTCGAGAAGCTGCGCGCTGATTACGACGCCGTGCTCTATTGCGGCGGTTCGGAAACCCCGCGCGAAGCCGGCATTCCCGGCGTCGAGTTGCATGGCGTCCACGATGCCATGCCCTATCTCGTGCAGCAGAACCGCCGCGTCGGCCGGGAAAACATCGACAGCATCGGCTGGCCGGCCGATCCGATCCTCGCCGGCGGCAAGCATGTCGTCGTCGTCGGTGGTGGTGATACGGCATCCGACTGCGTCGGCACGGCCTTCCGCCAGGGCGCGGTCAAGGTAACCCAGCTCGACATCCGCCCGCGTCCACCGCAGACGGAAGACAAGCTCGCCGTCTGGCCCTTCTGGGCCACCAAGATGCGCACCTCATCGAGCCAGGCCGAAGGTGCGAACCGCGAATTCCAGGTGGCAACGCTCGAATTCGTCGGCGAAGACGGCGTGCTGACCGGCGTGAAGTGCTGCCAGGTCGACGAGCGTCGCAAGCCGATCCCGGGCACGGAGTTCATCATCAAGGCCGATCTCGCCTTCATCGCGATCGGCTTCTCCGGTCCGTTCACCGACAGCGTGCTCCAGGAACTCGACGGCAAGCTTGAACTCAACACCGACCGCCGTGGCTCGACCAATGTCGTCGCCAATGACAAGGACTATCGCTCCTCGGTCGACAAGCTCTGGGTTGCCGGTGACGCCCGTCGCGGTCAGTCGCTGGTCGTCTGGGCGATCCGCGAAGGCCGTCAGGCAGCACGTGCCATCGATGAGGCGCTGATGGGCGAAAGCGTTCTGCCAAGCTGATCGCAAAGGCTGGAACTAGATAAAGGGGTCGCTAGTTTGCGGCCCCTCTTCATTTTGTCAGACGCACGAAGTCTCAGGGTGTGGCGGTCGCTGGGGGCTCTGTCGCCGCCACCGGAGGTGTCCGCTTCACATAATCCACTCTCCCCACTGGAGGATCTGGCAGGCGGCCATTCTGGACCAGCTGGTCGCGGGGCGTCGGGAAGGTCGAGGCGACGGGCGCGCTGCCGCCCATGAGTTCCTCCGCGCCATCCAGCTCCGGATCGAAGAGATCGATCGGAGGGGTGGTTACGATACCCTTGTTCTCCGAAGGGGGGAGGCTGACGAGTTCGGGCAGGTTGCTGGCGTCGAGCCGCACGAGATCAGGGCTTGTCATGTCGCCGAGATACCGACGGACGGATTTCTCCACGTAGAAGGCGAGCTTGCGTTTCCCCGGGCCGGTGAAGCCTATGCCGTCATTGCCGCGCAAGCGCACCGGCTGGCCGTTGATATCGGAACCGGTGACGATGAAGCGGCCATCCTGATCGACGAAGCCCTCCCAGACATCGACAAATTCGCCTCTTACCTTTTCGATGCTGGATCGATAGATGGTGTTGAGGCGCAGTGCGTCGGCGGTCATGTTCTGCGGTCGGAATGCCGGCAGGCCGACCCAGATAACCGGTACGCCTGTGGCTGCCGCGAGCTGGGCCAGACGATTGACGCGTTCACTGTAAGCGTTGAACCACGGGTCGGTGCGGAAATCGAGGCGTCCGCCTGCGGTTACGAGTTGCTGGCGATCGTTGGCGCCTACCTGGATAATGATGACGCTTGGCTTGATCTCGGAGACCAATGCGGGCAACTCACCCGGCCAATCGTAGAAGTCGTCGCGCACGAGGCCGGATGAGCCATTGGCACGGCTCTCGACGAGCACGCCCGGGGAATCCTCGAAGGCCGTTTTGAGACCGTCGGACAGGGCTCCAGCAACGAAGTCGCCGACGATCAGCACCTTCTTGGCGTTGTCGAGCTTGGCCGGTGGGGGCGGCGGCGGCGCAGCTGCACGTGTCGAGGGCTGGCGGGTCTGGATCGTGGTGACGCTGCCGCTGCTCTTCTTGCGGGTCTGGCCTTCGCGGGGCCTTTTCGCGTTCGTTGGAGGCACATAGGTCGGCTGACGTTCCCCGAAAAGCATATCGAGAAGTGTCCGGCGGCGTTCCACTTGCTGGGCCTCGGCTGTCGAGGCGAAGAAGGCCGACGCACCCAGCATCAAGGCCAGGGCGAGGCACAGCAGCCGGGCAAGAGATCCGCGCGGGGTCGTCAAGTGGCACTCCTTAGCCGTCGCTACGGCGAGCTTTCAAAACAGTCCGCCGCGATCCGATGTTTCTGGATCGCGGCGGGTAGCAAGTCAACCGTTTGATGTCTGGTCCGCTTCCGGTCAGTTGCGCAGAGCGTCGAGCAGGACACGCGATGGCTGGCCATCCACAGCCATGCCGAGCCGCTGCTGGATCGCTGTTATCGCAGCCTTCGAGCCGGAGCCGAAATTGCCGTCAATCTTGCCGTCATAATAGCCGAGCGCCTGCATGCGGCTTTGCAGCTCGAACTTCTCCTTGATGTCGAGGGATCCATTCGGGCGTGGCCAGCGCTGCTTCATGCCGCCATAGCCGGCGATTTCGTCGGCGAGCAGGCCGACGCCAAGGGCATAGCTGTCTGCTGCGTTGTAGCGCTTGATGACAAAGAAGTTCTTGGTCATCAGGAAGCCTGGGCCATTGGCTCCACCCAGCATCTTCAGTTCGGCGCGTTCACTGCCATTGCGGAAGCCCTTGCCGGTGGGGCGGGCGAAGCCGAGCGCCTGCCATTGGGCGAGCGTCTTGGTCTGACCACTGTATTTATGGCCGCCCTGCGGAACGACGATCTCGTAGCCCCAGGTGCGACCGGTCTGCCAGTTGTTCTTCGCCAGCAGGTTCGCCGCGGTCGCCAACGCGTCGGGGATCGAGTGCCAGATGTCCTTGCTGCCGTTGCCGTCAGCGTCGATCCCATAGAGCAGGTAGCTTGTGGGAATGAACTGGGTATGGCCCATGGCGCCGGCCCAGGAGCCCATCAGGTTCTTGTTGGTGACGTCGCCGTTCTGCAGCATCTTCAGCGCAGCGACGAGCTGGGTGCGAGCGTATTTTGCCCGCTTCTTGTCGGCATAGGCGAGCGTTGCCAGCGAGCGAGGCACATTGTGAAGCCGATCCGGTCGCTCAAGTGCAGCACCGTAATTCGATTCCATCGACCAGATGGCGAGCAACACATGCTTGTCGACGCCGAAATGGTTTTCAAGCGCTGTCAGCAAACGTCCATGCTTGGCCAGCATCTCCTGGCCGATCTTCACGGTGTAAGGGTTCACGCGGCTGTCGAGATAGTCCCAGATCTCGGATTTGAACTCGGGCTGGTACGCTGCCTTCTCAAGCACGAACTGGTCGGGCTCCGTCACGCCCTTGAAGGCCTGGCGATAGGTCTGTTCGGTGATGCCGGCCTTGGCGGCCGTGGGATAGAAGTCTCGGATCCACTTCTGGAAACCGGCGTCTGCAAAGGCATCCAGCGGGATGAGCGCCGTCGATATTGTCAGGGCGATCGCGCCGAGCAGGCTGGGGCGGTGTCTTTTCATGGGCATCTCCCGTGCATTCTCGTGTTGGTAGCCGGAACAAGGCTGTTCACCACAGGTTAATGCTGTTCAGTCAACAAACCCTTTACCACGTTGTCCGCCCAAGCTTTGTCTTTGCCATTTTGAAGCAAATATATGTTACTGGCCGTGACCGCGTGATGAAGGCGTTAAATCGATTATATCCTCGAGGAGGGATGAGTGGTTCAGTCTAAGAAGCTCCGCAAAGCCGTATTTCCCGTCGCCGGTCTCGGAACGCGTTTTCTTCCCGCCACCAAGGCGGTGCCAAAGGAAATGCTCACCGTCGTCGACAAGCCCGTCATCCAGTATGTTGTCGACGAGGCAATCGAGGCCGGGATCGAACATCTGGTCTTCGTGACCGGACGCGGCAAGGCGGTCATCGAGGACTATTTCGATATCCAGTTCGAGCTTGAGCAGACATTGAAGGCCCGCAACAAGAACGCCGAACTCTCTCTGCTCGACTCGCTACAGCCGACCGCTGGCCAGACAAGCTTTACCCGTCAGCAGGAGCCCCTCGGCCTTGGCCACGCCGTCTGGTGTGCCCGCGACATCGTCGGCCACGAACCCTTCGCGCTTCTGCTGCCTGACATGATTATGCGCGCGGAAAAGGGCTGCCTCAAGGGCATGGTCGAACTTTATGAGAAGACCGGTGGCAATATCGTGGCGGTAGAGGAATGCGCACCGGAACAGGCCCATAAATACGGCATCGTCGGTGTCGGCGAGACGCTGGAAGGCGGATTCAAGATCACGCAGATGGTCGAGAAGCCGGCGAAGGGCACTGCTCCCTCCAACTTCTTCATCAATGGCCGGTATATCCTGCAGCCCGAGATCTTCGAGATTCTCTCGACACAGGAGCGTGGTGCCGGCAACGAGATCCAGCTCACCGACGGCATGCTGAAGCTTGCCCAGGCCCAAGATTTCGCCGGTTACCATTTCAAGGGACAGACCTTCGACTGCGGCGCCAAGGATGGTTTCATCCTCGCCAACGTCGCTTTCGCCATCGAGCGGGAAGATATTCGTCCGGCCATCGAAGACCAGTTGAAGGCGCTTCTTGCAGCCCTCAAGTGATCGATTAGCCGACCGCCGGGCCTAGCGCTTGGCGGTCAGGCCCACCATGGCCGTCAGGCTGTCGTTGTCGGTGCCCGTCTTGTATCGGGTGCGCTCGTAAGTGAGATCCGCCGTTGCATCGAGATAGCGGTTGACCTTCCAGGTCAATCCGGCTCCAGCGAGATAAGCCGTCGTATCCGATGTCGCCGCAGTTCCGTCATATCGGGTGAAGGTTGTCCCACCCGTCAGGCGGGCGACGAGGTTCGTGCGCAGGTCATGCGCCAGTTGCGCCGTCACCCGATGGATCGTGGCGCCATTCACACCAGCCGTCGTTGATGGGTCGATGCTCGTGTCAAGCGTGACGTCAATGCTTGTGCCTTCGCGCGGCGACCAGAAGATGTTTCCATCCACGGTAAGGGCGGAAAGCGCATCCAGACGCCCATCCTCGAATTTCTGATGTTCATAGCCGACGGCGATCTCGCCGCGCAGTTTTTCTCCAAGATCAACCGTTACACCGGTCTTGGCGCCGTAAAGGTCGGCCGAGCGGCGATAGCCGGCCGAATCCACGGCTTCATCATAATCGATGCGACCGATGGTGCCTTCGAGGAAGGGGATGAGCGCCGGGGAAAGCTCGTAACCGAGGCGGCTTGTCAGGGCATAGCGGTTGCGGTTTCGATCGCTGCGCTCAAGCGTCGAGCCATCCGATAGTTCGGCATCGGAATACTGGAAGCGCGTGAAATCGGCGCCGATGGAGCCACGGATCAGCCCGAAATCGCGTTCGATCGCGGCGCCTCCACCATATTCATGGACCCCGGACTGCACCTTGGCCCCGGAGACCGCATTCGGGTCGTCGCTGTCTTCACGGCCGAAACGATAGGAGCCGGACAGGGTCGCCTTTGTCTCGTCGGCAAGATCGAGGCGCAGACGTGCGTCGATGTTTGCGCTGGGTTTGTCGGTTTCGTCTCCTGACAGCGTCTCCTGCCAGGCGCCTTCGAAGCCTGCTGAGAGTTCATGGCGCGACCAGTCTGAGGTCAGCGTGCCCTTGAGGCCGGTCTCGGAGAAGGTCCTGTCGTCCTTCACGCCGCCGCTCTTCGTCGTCTCGTGGCCCAGTTTCTGGGTGATCGAGGGGCGCAAGATCAGCGTGCCCAAGCGGATGCCGCTGTCATCTTCCGAACCGAGTTCGCGGCGGATGCGTTCGGCGGTTGGATTGTCGAGGCGGGCTTCGCGCAGGTTCTGGCGACCGATGTCTTCATCGACGGGGGCGGAATCGGGATCGGTAAGCGGGTCAAGCTGGCCGCTATCAGGCGCTATCGTACCGGTTGCAAGGGGATCGGTCGGCGTCGCCGAAACAGTTGTCGAGCCTGTTTGTGATGAGGCCTGCGTCTCGTTCGCCGTCGACCCGGCCGTGGTCTGCCCAGTGGTCGGCTGGAGGAACAGGGATGAAGGCACGGTTCCCGAGGCCGATCCTGCAGCCTGTTTCTGCTGGGCGGCAAGCAGCGATGGATGGACGAGCACGGACAGCGCCAACAGCCCTGCAAAGGCGCGTAGCCCGAGGCGGCCTGAGCCGCGCTTGTCCCGATTTTCGATTGACTTCATCCCTGCGCCCGGCGATCTGCAATGCTTACCCAAACGTAAAGCCTGATGGTTAATCTTTGGTTTCGAAATGGGACGGCAGAGTCACCCGGGGTGCGACAGGCGGCGGCAGAGCACGAGAATTTACAGACGCCTTCAAACGCAGTATGGGACGGCATGATCAAGCGCGCAGTCACCCTCGTCGAAGCCAGTGCCACCGAATCCGCCCTCCGGGTCGTCTCGATCGAGCGGGAGGGGCTTGGCGTGTTGCAGGATGCACTGTCAGGGCCCCTTGCCGCTCCCTTTTGCAATGCCGTCAAGACGATCGGCAATATTGGCGGTCGGGTGATCGTCACTGGCGTCGGCAAAAGCGGGCATATCGGCTCGAAGATCGCCGCGACCTTTGCATCGACCGGCACGCCGGCTTTCTTTGTGCATCCGGCTGAAGCCAATCACGGCGATCTCGGCATGATCGCCCAGGACGATGCGATACTTGCGATTTCCTGGGGCGGTGAGACAGCGGAACTGCAGGGCATCCTCGCATTTTCGCGCCGTTTCTCCATTCCGCTGATCGCGATTACGGCCGGCGAAAACTCAACGCTGGCCCGCAATGCCGATGTTGTGCTGCTGATGCCGAAGGTCCAGGAGGCCTGCCCGCATGGGCTGGCGCCGACAACTTCGGCTGTGTTGCAACTGGCCATCGGTGATGCAATCGCCATTGCGCTCCTGGAAGCGCGCGGCTTCAGCCCCAGTGACTTCCGCACCTTCCATCCGGGCGGCAAGCTCGGTGCGGCGCTTACCCATGTTCGCGATATCATGCATACCGGCGACCGCGTGCCACTGGTGCCGCTTGGCACGTCGATGCCGGAAGCAGTGAAGACCCTGTCGCACAAGCATTTCGGCTGTGTCGGCATCACGGACGAGATGGGCAGGCTCTGTGGGATCGTCACGGAAGGCGACATGGCGCGCAATCTCGCCCGCGATCTCTCGATCCTCAACGTCGAGGATGTCATGACCCGCAATCCCAAGGTCATCAAGGGCGATGCGCTGGCGACAACGGCGGCTGCGATGATCAACAAGCATGGGATCGGTGCGCTGATCGTCGTCGACGATGAGAACACACCCGTTGGCCTGATCCACTTCCACGACCTGCTCAGGATCGGCGTGGCCTGAGGCTCTTAGGCTTCTTCTACCGTCAGATCACGGCCATTGCTGGAGACGATGCGGACCCGCGCTCCGCCGGGCAGGTCCGGGCCTGAAACCAGCCAGAATGTATCATCCAGGCGGATGCGACCGCGGCCTTCGCGGATAGGCTCAGCCAGAACTGCTGTGCGACCGACGAGGCTTGCGCCCCTCTGGTTGAGCAGCGGCTGGTCACTGTCGGTTTCCAGACGCGAGAAGTAGCGGCGGCCTGCGAGCGTGAAGACGACGGCGCTGGCAGCGAAGACGAGGGACTGCACCTGCCAGGTCCAGAAGCCCGCATCCCAGAGCAGCAGAGATACCGCTCCGGTGAGGATTGCGCCGAGCCCGATCCAGACCAGGAAGACGCCGGGCATCACGAGCTCGGCTGCCAGCAGCAGCATGCCGAGCACCCACCAACTCCAGGGGCCGAGTTCGGCAATGATGCGGCCGATCATGGTCATCACTCGCCGTTCGGGTTGAAGGAGGAGATCGGCGGCGTGCTGCGAGGGGCGCTGGGCGCTGGGGACGGACGGGGCGGGGCAGGGCGCTTGTCGTCGCCGAAGACTTCTCTCGCAATGGCGCCGATGCCGCCGAGCGATCCGATAAGTGATGTCGCCTCCATCGGCATCAACACGACCTTGGAGTTGTTGGCAGTCCCGATCGCAGTCATCGCCTCGGTGTATTTCTGTGCGACGAAGTAGTTGATGGCGTTGACGTCGCCGGCGGCAATCGCTTCGGAGACCATGCGGGTCGCCTTGGCCTCGGCTTCGGCCAAACGCTCGCGCGCTTCCGCCTCGCGATAGGCGGCTTCGCGCTGACCTTCGGCTTCCAGTATCGCCGACTGTTTGGCACCTTCGGCGCGCAGGATTTGTGCGTTCCGGAAACCTTCGGCTTCGAGAACCTGGGCACGCTTTTCGCGCTCTGCCTTCATCTGGCGGCCCATGGCGTCAACCAGATCGGCGGGCGGCTGGATGTCCTTGATCTCGACGCGGGTCACTTTGATGCCCCATGGGCGCACGGCCTCGTCGACCACGCGCAGCAGACGGTCGTTGATTACCTCACGGTTGGAGAGCAGCTCATCGAGATCCATTGAGCCCATGACCGAGCGGATGTTGGTCATGGTCAGGTTGAGGATGGCGTTTTCCAGATTGGCCACCTGATAGGCGGCCTCAGCGGCGTTCAGCACCTGGTAAAAAGCGACGGCATCGGCAGAGACCGAGGCATTGTCCTTGGTGATCACCTCCTGGGTGGGCACGTCGAGAACCTGCTCCATGACGTTCATCTTGGCGCCGATGCGCTCGAAGAAGGGGATGATCAGGTTAAGTCCCGGCTCTAGGGTGCGCGTGTAGCGACCGAAACGCTCGATGGTGTAGCGATAGCCCTGCGGCACGGTCTTGATACCGGCGAACAGCACCAGGATGACGAGGACGACTAGGGCAATGACGACAATGTCCGGACCGGTGATCGGCATGAATTCCTCCAGCAATGGCGCGAAACATGACCGCGCCCCCATGCGCTAACATCGTGGGGTGACAGGCGAATTGCAAGGGTGGGAGATCACAGTCGAGGCCTGGCTGGTCGCGCAGGGACAGTGTTGAAGGCCTGAATGCAGAAGGGCGGCGGGATTGATCCCGCCGCCCTTGAGTTTCTGCCAGATAGGCCTGGCCTCAGAACTCTTCCCAGCTGTCCTGAGCGACGGCCGCATTGCCATGACTGCGCGGGGCAGGCGCCGCGTGTCGGGCGGGCTCTGGCGCACGCGGTGCCGGCGCGCGGGCGGCCGGTGCTGCCGGCTGTGCCATGGCGCGGGCGGTTTCCCGCAGGGCCGAGGCCTGGGTCTGCTGCACGCCGTCGATGGTGAAGTGCGAGATCAGTTCGCGGAGCTTGGCGGCTTCGCTCGCCAGGGCTGCCGAGGCAGCGTTGGATTCTTCGACCATCGCTGCATTCTGCTGGGTCGTCTGATCCATCGCGTTGACGGCATGATTGACTTCCGAAAGGCCGGTGGCCTGCTCCTTGGCGGAGATGGCGATCGCGTCCATGTGGGTGTTCATCTCGGTGATAAAACCGCCGATGGTGCGCAGCGCTTCGCCGGTCTTGCGGACGAGATCCACGCCGCCTGCGACTTCCGTCGAGGAGTTCTGGATAAGCGCCTTGATTTCCTTCGCCGCGTTGGCCGAACGCTGGGCGAGTTCACGGACTTCCTGGGCGACGACGGCGAAGCCCTTGCCGGCTTCACCGGCGCGTGCCGCTTCAACACCGGCATTGAGCGCCAGAAGGTTGGTCTGGAAGGCGATCTCGTCGATGACGCCGATGATGTTCGAGATCTGCTGCGACGAATTCTCGATCCGGCGCATGGCTTCTTCGGCGCGCGAAACGACTTCCGACGACTGGGTGGCGGAGGTGTTGGCATGCGCCGCGACGCCACGGGCTTCCTCGGTGCGCTTGGTCGAGTTCACGACGTTTGCGGTGATCTCTTCCACGGCAGCCGCGGTCTGCTCAAGGGCTGCGGCCTGTTGCTCGGTGCGCTTGGACAGGTGATCGGTGCCGGATGCGATTTCGCGGGTCCCGGTCTCCATTGTAGCGACACTGTTGGTGATCGATGCCATGGTCTGGTTCAACTGGCGGACAGACTGGTTGAAGTCGTGCCGGAGTGCCTCGAAATCAGGGGCGAAAGCTTCGTTGATCTGAAAGGCGAGATCGCCTGCGGCAAGGCGCTTGAGGCCTGCCGCGAGGCCAGAGGTGGCGATGCGGAGACGCTCGGCCGCATCGGCTTCGGCGCGCTGCTGGGTGGCGATGCGCTCGGCTTCGGCGCGTTGGCGATTGCCTTCAGCTTCCGCTTCCAGGCGCTTGTTGGCGATTGCCGCTTCGCGGAAGATCTGCATGGACGCCGCCATCTGACCGATTTCGTCCGTGCCGCCTGAGACAATCTCGATGTCGAGGTCGCCGTTGGCCAGCCGGTCGGTCGCTGTTGCCAGCCTGGAAAGCGGGCGCGAAACAAGGCGATAGTTGAGGAAACCCATGAACGCTGCCGCCAATGCGACGGCGATTGCTGCAGCCAGCGCAATGCTCTCGACCATTTCAAGGGCCGCGCCCTGCTGCTCTTTTGCGGCGGTGTTGCGGGTCGCAAACTGCTGCATCACCGACTGAAGGCTCTGTTGTGCTTGTTCTACCAATGCTTCGCCTTCGCCACCTACTTCGATGGCGCGCGCCAGTTCGACGGTGTCGGGAACACGCATCAGGTCAACCTGGCGCTTGACGAACTGGGTCTGCCATTGTGCCAGCGTTGCAAAGCTGGCCTCCAGCGCAGGTAGTTCGGCGGGTGCCTGTTCCCGGAACAGAGTGGTGAGGTCGGTAACGTCCTTCTGCATTTCGACGAGCAGGCTCTCGACCGTTTCCGCGAACGCACGATTGCCGGTCAGGAGGAAGCTCTTCAACTGAAGGTCGGCGACGTAGATGTCGTCACTGAATTCCGCGACTGCGTCTGCCAGGGTCTGGATCCTGTCGGCCTCGACCACGAGGTCGTTGGCTACCACGGTCCGGTTGTAGATGACTATCGAGCTGGCGATTGCGATCGCCGCCAGGAGGGTGAAGGCGATCAAACCCTTCGTGGTGACGGAAATGTTGTTCAGCATGGCGTTCAGCAGCCTCAACGTTCAAAATGTCCAGTACAGAGTGGGTAGGCGAATGCCATCATGGCTCCGCAGAAGACCGTTCAGGACGCGGCCAGCTGTCGTCTTTCAAGTTCGGTCAGGTTGATCTCGACGGTGACCGCACCGATCTTTTTCTTCGAGGCGTCGAGCAGGGTAAAGCTCACCTGGTTGCGCCAGATCTTGGCCTCGTCATCCCATTCGGGAGCGTCGACGAACATGGCGTCGTCCGACACGTCGTAGGTCTTCTGGAATTTGTCTTCGTCGCCCTGCCAGAAGTCGCTGGTGATGGAGCTTTGGCCGACATTCAGCCCATTCTGGTCCATGACGAAGATCTCGGCATAAAGGCCAAGCGACTTGCCCTGGATGCGGGCGAGGTAAACCGAAAGCGGGTTGGACAGCGTTGCGGCGATCAGCGGCTTGTCGGCCGCTTCGCGCTCAGCCCTCCACTGCTTGTCGAGCGCATCAATCGTCTCCTGCGCCAAATTCGAGAGACGTTTGTTCTGGGCATCAACGGAGACCTGCACGATCTCTGAATTGATGAAGGCCTGCATCTCCTCGATGACAGCCGGGGTTATCAGTTTGTTGACATCAGGCTGCGGCGTTTCAGCCTTGGCCGGCAGAAAGGACAGGGCGACGAGTGTCGATGCCAGAGTCAAACGAAAACGATGCATGAGAAATCTCCTTCGATGCCCTAATACTAGGCATCATTATTAAATGGAGCGTTAATATAAGAATTCACTCCTATAAAATTATATTTAATTTCAATGATTTATGCGGTTTCCCGCAAATTGGGCGCAACGGGTCCGGCAGCTCATGGTTGCCTCACCAAAAGCATCTGCCGATGGCCGTCGTCGTTAACGGCATGATAGTTTGTGATTATTCGTGGTCCGGTTCCGGGGTGGTGGAATGGCTGTGCCGGCGCGTTTGATGCTCAAAACGTAATGGTTGCATACATTCGGCGCTTCTGAAGTGTCTGTATCAAATACAACCGCCAACAAGGCAGGGTCGTGAATTCTGCGAGTTCGCGAACGAAAACGGCCGCCTCGCGGCGGCCGTTCCTGTTGACATTCTCGAGGAAAGCGCCTGATCAGGCCCAGCCCTGCAATTCCCGGCGCACGACGTTTTCAATCACGCGCATACCGTCTTCGCTGTCGTTGAGGCAGGGGATGTGGGTAAACTTCTCACCGCCATTATGCAGGAAATCCTCGCCTGCCTCGCCGGCAATTTCTTCCAGTGTTTCGAGGCAGTCTGAGACAAAGCCGGGATTCATGATGGCGATGCGCTTCACGCCGTCTTTTGCGAGTTTCTCCACGGTCTTGTCGGTATAGGGCTGCAGCCATTCCTCCGGCCCGAAACGGGACTGGAAGGTGACCATCAGTTTTTCCTTCTCCCAGCCGAGGTGATCGCGCAGCAGGCGCGTCGTCTTGTAACACTGGCAGTGATAGGGATCGCCCTTCATGAAGTAGGACTTCGGGATGCCGTGATAGGAGGTAATCACCAGTTCCGGTTCCCAGTCCAGCGTCGCAAGATGCTGATTGATCGAATTGGCCAGCGCCTCGATGTAAACAGGATCGTCGGCATATTGCGGTACTGTACGGAGCGCCGGCTGCCAGCGCATCTTGAGGAGCGCCTTGAAGGCCTCGTCATTGACGGTTGCTGTCGTGGCAGCCGCATATTGCGGATAGAGCGGATAGACGAGGATGCGCTCGCAGCCCGCCTTCTGCATCTCGTTCATCTTCGCCTGGATCGCCGGCTGGCCATAGCGCATGGCCCAGTCGACGTGCACATTCGGCAGGTCTTTCAGCGCAACCGCGAGCTTTTCAGCCTGACTGCGGGTGTAGGTGCGCAGATAGCTCTCATCGAGATCCTTGTTCCAGATCTCTTCATAGGCCTTGCCGACCTTCTGTGGACGACGATTGAGGACGATCCCGTAGAGGATCGGATACCAGAACCACCGTGACCACTCGATGACACGCTTGTCCGTCAGAAACTCCTCAAGATAGCGGCGCATGGACTTGTAGTCCGTACCGTCGGGCGTACCGAGGTTGACGAGCAGCACACCGACTTTGCCGAAATTGACTGGCGGATGGTCGGAGGGCCAATGGGCGGGAAGTGCATTCATCTTTATATCCTGGTGATGAGATCTCGACCGATACGTCTTTAAGGCCTGTTGAGATCATCTGATAAAAGCAAAAGCCGGCCCGGGGAAGCCCGGACCGGCTTTTGGCATGCGTCAAACGGTCTTAGTTGGGCGGCAGCTGCAACTCGCGACCGATAGAGATCACGTTCGGATTGCGCAGCGCGTTTGCTTCCGCGATTTTCGACCACAGCATACCGTCACCATAGGTGGCCTTGGCGATCTTCCAGAGGCTGTCGCCGGCAACAACCTTGTAGACGGTGGCTGCCGTGGCGGCAGCTGCTTCGGTGGCGGTGGCAGCCGGGGCCGCAGCAGGCTGGGTAGCAACTGGTTCAGCCGACGTTGCGACCGGAGCAGCGGGGGCTTCGGTTGCGGTCTCGGTGGAAGCCGCGGCCGTTGCGGCAATCACCGTGACACGACCATCCGTGTAGGGCTTGTACGGGCTGTTCTTGGCGATGTAGTCGGCGACGACAGTCTCGAGACCCGGGCCGAAATCGTAGGCATTCTGGCCACCGGTTGCGAAGACCTTATAACCGTCACCGCCCGAGCGCATGTAGTTGTTGGTCGCGACGCCGTAGAGCTTGTCCGGATCGATGGCGACGAAGGCATCGCCTTCCTTGACTTCCACACCGCTGATGCGGCTGCCGGCCGGCTTGTTCAGGTCGGCAGTGTATTTGAGGCCCGAGACCTGCGGGAAGCGCCCGGCAGCCTCCTCCACCTGGCTCACGCCGTTCTCGAGCGCTGCCACGATGTCCGAGCCCTTGAGCTGGAAGGAGGCAAGCGTATTCTGGAACGGCAGGACTGTCAGGACTTCGCCCATTGTGACGGTGCCGGCATCAATGGATGCGCGCAGGCCGCCACCGTTCTGGATGGCAATGGTGATGCCCTGATCCTTGAGGCGATCGACCATGGCGTCGGCGACCAGATTGCCCATGGTGCATTCAGTGGCGCGGCACACTTCGCGTGAGCCATCGACGGCTTCTGACGTCGCGCCGATTTCCTTCTGCTTCAAGTCTTCGATCGGGCCGGCAAGCTCCTCCACCTTGGCCGCGAAGGCGGCGTCGGGCGTGACGGAGGCGTCGAGCAGCTTCGGTTCGCCGGTTGCCGTCTTCACGACGCCGGCATCGTCGAAGACCACGGTCAGATCGCCGAGATATTTCGAATAGGCATAGGCCTGGACGATCGGCACGTCCTGGCCGGCAGGGTTCTTGACCATGGTCGGATAAGGGCCAGCGGCCTTCTCGTCCGTGTTGGACAGCAGTGTGTGGCTGTGACCGCCGACAATGACGTCGATGCCGTCAACGGCGGCTGCGATCTCCTGATCCTTGACATAGCCAACATGCGAGAGAAGCACGATCTTGTCGATGCCCTGGCCTTCGATCTCCTTGACGGCTTCCTTCAGATAGCCGATCTCGTCAGCGAACAGGATGCTGTCACCCGGTGAGGACGTCTCGTCGGTGTCGGTCGCAAGCACGGAAACGACGGCCACCTTTTCTTCGCCGAATTCCTTGATGATGTAGGGCTTGAACTTGTCGGCGATCGGTGTGTTCAGGCCTGCCAGGGTATTGCCCGATATAATCGGAAAGTTCAGAGCGTCGATGAACTTGGCGAGCTCTTCTGGACCATCGTCGAATTCGTGGTTGCCGATCGCCATCGCATCAAAGCCGATGCCGTTCATGAAGTCGGCAATCGGGGCGCTCTTGTAGGTGGTGTAGAAGAGCGACCCCTGAAACTGGTCTCCGGCATCCAGTGTCAGCACGTTCTTCCCGGCGAGCTCCGCGCGGCGGGCATCGATGGCCGCTTTCACGCGTGCAATGCCGCCGAAGCACTCGTTCTTTTCTGCATCCTGCGCCGAGCAGGTCGAGTCCGACTTGTTGATCGCTTCAATGCGCGAGTGCAGGTCGTTGATGTGGAGGATGTTAAGTTCAAAATCGGCCAGAGCGGTTCCGGCCGTCAGGGCCAGGACCGAGGCGCTGAATAGGCCAATCTTCAAGTGTCTGAACATCTTGTGTTTCTCCTGTTCCAATCCATCTCACATCCCTCTGGCATGGAAAGGTGACAGCTGCATGCCAGAATTCGGATGGCGGATGTTTTCATCAAGACAGTGGCAGGGCAAGAGAAAACACCCCCGGCTATGCATGTTAGGGATGTAGAAAACAAAAGAAGCGGCCACGTGGGCCGCTTCCGAACGGGATGCTGATAGTATGTTCTCAGCCGCGACGGGCGAGCGAGAACTGGGCGCCGCTTTCAGAGGTGCAGTTGAGCTGGCTGGGCGTGACCAGCGCGCAATTGACCTTCTGGCGCGTGTTGCGGACCAGCGACGTCATGTTGATCTCAACGAGGCGGTCATTGACCATCGTATAGGTGCCCGAGGCGAGTATCTGGTTGGTGTCCGTGGTGCGGGTCGTGAATGTGCCGCCCTGGAAGGAGGATGTGATGCCGTTCGGATCTACCCATGCGCCCTCGATGGATGGCCCCTGCTGCACGACCGGCAACTGGCGCGGCGGGCTCGAATAGCAGGAAGAAAGCGCCAGGCTCGCGGCGGCGACGGCGATCAGGGACTTGGTTTTCATTCTTGTCTCCCACCAACTCGGCGGTTCGGCTACGCCGCCCGCCTTCTGCATTATCTTCGAAACATGCCGCGAAGCCCAGGTCAAAGCAAGGCGATTGCCTTGCGTCATCTCGGTTATCCCGGGCTTGCTCCGCATGAGAAAGGCCCGACGCGAACGACGGGCCTTATCGGTGCCGAAACCCTTAGCGAACCAGAATGTTCCGGAACTGCCAGGGATCCTTTTCGTCGAGGTCTTCCGGGAAGAGGCCCGGGCGGCCGTCGAGCGGGGTCCAGTCGGTGTAGTGACCTTCCACCGGACCAAGATAGGGCGACTGCACTTCGAGGCAGCGCTTGTAGTCCATTTCGTCGGCTTCAACGATGCCGGCCTTCGGGTTTTCGATGGCCCAGACCATGCCGGCGAGCACGGCGGATGTCACCTGCAGACCGGTTGCATTCTGGTAAGGGGCAATCTCGCGGGTTTCTTCGAGCGAGAGGCGCGAGCCATACCAATAGGCGTTCTTCTCGTGGCCATAGAGCAGCACGCCGAGTTCATCGACGCCGTCGACCAGTTCGTCTTCGTTGAGGACGTGCAGCACCGGCTGCGGCGTGCCGCCATTGCCGAACATTTCGTGCAGGGAGAGAACCGCATCATTGGCCGGGTGATAGGCGTAGTGGCAGGTCGGGCGATATACGACCTCGCCATCCTTCTCGACGGTGAAGTAGTCGGCGATCGAGATCGACTCGTTGTGGGTGACGAGGAAGCCATACTGCGGGCCGGGCGTCGGGCACCAGGTGCGCACGCGGGTGTTGGCGCCCGGCTGCTCCAGATAGATCGCCGCCTTGCAGCCCTTCTTGTGCTTCTTGGCGTTCTTCGGCATCCAGTTTTCGTGGGTGCCCCAGCCGAGTTCGGCCGGCTGCAGACCTTCCGAGATAAAGCCTTCGACCGACCAGGTGTTCCAGAAGACGTTGAGCGGCTTCGGGTTCTTGGTCCGCTGCGTGTCGCGCTCGGCGATATGCACGCCCTTGACGCCGACCTTCTTCATAAGCTTGGCCCAGCCTTCGCGGTCGTTCTGGTCGGGCTCGTCGAACTTGACGCCGGTCTCATGGGCGATGTTGACCAGAGCCTGCTTGACGAACCAGGAAACCATGCCCGGGTTTGCGCCGCATGTGGAGATGGCGGTCGTGCCACCCGGATTCTTGGCCTTTTCCTGGCGCACGGTTTCGCGCAGCGCATAATTGGTACGCTCGGAATTCTTCATGTTCTTGTCGAAGTAGAAGCCGAGCCAAGGCTCGACGACGGTATCGATATAGAGCACGTCGAGCTTGCGGCAGAGCTTCATCAGGTCGAGCGAGCCGGTGTCGACAGAAAGGTTGACGCAGAAGCCCTGACCTTCGCCTTCGGTCAGGAGCGGCTTCAGGAGCTTCTTGTAGTTGTCCTTGGTGACATGGGCCTGGATGTGCTTGATGCCATGCTTGGCGAGCAGTTCCGCTTCATCGTTGCGGGGATCGATGACGACCATCCGGCTCTTGTCGAACTTGAAGTGGCGTTCGATCAGCGGCAGGGTGCCGCGGCCGATCGAGCCGAAGCCGATCATCACGATCGGGCCGGTGATCTCGCCATAAACCGGGTAGGTCTTTTCGCTCATTCTTGTCTCCTTGGAGGCGCGGGTCTCTTGCCCGGGCCGTGTTTCCGGCCAGTGTGTCGTGGCCAGAGCGATACTGGCGGTTCTAGATCACAAAACTCTGACACAATAAAGGTGGGGGAGCAGGGCCAGACGCTGCCTAATCATGATTTTCCGACGCTGCATCTTGCCGCAGCCGTGCCACGAGCCGGCTGCGCTGACGATCAAGACCCTTGTAGCGGAGCTGGGGTTCGGTCAGCCCCTCCAATTGCTCGGCAAGAGCCA
>OGCL01000876.1_pt1 | contig 28774 bp, 23 predicted proteins | sample 1570041 | NCBI WGS metagenome assembly OGCL01 (sample SAMN06266162, study PRJEB24511) | hot springs metagenome | isolation source: Hot spring water | place: South Africa: Limpopo | collected 2015-06-22 | reverse complement strand
ACTTGCGAGAACTTTAAAGGTCCTATTCACCTCGTGCTAACCGATGTGATTATCCCGGCATGAGTGGAAATGTCCTTGTGGAGCGTATAAGAACACTTCGTCCAGAGATTAAAGCTTTATACATGTCGGGTTATACCGATAATGCCATCACTCATCACGGCGTACTTCAGGCTGGTGTAAATTTCATTCAGAAACCTTTTACCTTTCAAAAACTTGCAAAGAAGGTGAGGGAAGTGTTGGATAGTAGATAGGATATTTAGGGGAAATGGTCAGTAAAATTATAAGATTCAATAAAATGTGTCTGTTTCAAGTTGCAAGTAGGGGCGCTTCGATGAATCACCCCTTTTTATCTTGTGCAAGTTTAGCCCATATCAACCTTTATATGCAGCTCTCTCAACTGTTTGGGAGCAACGGTAGAAGGAGCGCCGCTCAGAAGACAGGTTGCCTTTTGTGTCTTGGGGAACGCTATGACATCCCTTATAGAATTTGCGCCTATCATCAGCATTATAAGTCTGTCCAAGCCAAGCGCAATGCCTCCGTGGGGAGGTGCGCCATATTTAAGGGCATCCAGAAGGAAACCGAACTTGAGATTTGCCTCTTCATCTGATATGCCGAGAATTTCAAAGATCTTTTTTTGGATATCCTCCCTGTGAATACGGATGCTGCCGCCTCCAATCTCATAACCATTTAGAACAATATCATATGCCTTCGCCTTTAAGTCAGCAAATAGTGAATGTTTGGCTTTAGAATCAATGGTCTCAACTGAAAGCAGTCTCTGGACATCCTCATCGACTGGGGAAGTAAAAGGATGGTGCATAGAGGCAAATCTGTTTTCTTCTTCGTCCCACTCAAGAAGCGGGAAATCTGTGATCCAGACAAAATTAAAGCCTTCCTTTATAAGGTTAAGGCGCTTGCCCAATTCGAGTCTCATGCGGCTAAGAACCTCATTGACAACCTTTTCTTTGTCGGCGACAAAAAGCATTAAATCTCCATTCTCTGCATTAAGTCTTTCAGCCATCGTCCTTAATATACCATTGGGAAAGAATTTTGTTATAGGCGACTCAAAGCCTTCCTTAACCTTTATCCATGCAAGACCTTTTGCGCCATAGGATTGAGCCTCCGCAGTGAGCATGTCAATTTCTTTTCTGGATAGGTTTGCCATTGTTTTGGCATTCACCGCCTTGACTCTCCCGCCTGAGTTCAGGGCGTCAAGAAATACTTTAAAAGAGCTTTTCCATGCAAGTTCATCCATAGCCTCCAGTTCAAGTCCAAACCTCGTATCAGGCTTATCGTTTCCAAACCGCTCCATAGCATCCTTATAAGTCAGCACAGAAAAGGGCAATTCAATTTTAACGTCTAACACATCTTTAAACAATTTTTGAATCATCCCTTCTATAATGGCGATAATGTCCTGCCTTTGCACAAAGGACATCTCAAGGTCAATCTGTGTAAATTCGGGCTGTCTGTCAGCCCTGAGGTCTTCATCTCTAAAACATCTAACCACCTGAAAATACCTGTCAAGCCCGGAAATCATTAAAATCTGCTTGAACAACTGGGGCGATTGTGGAAGCGCATAAAAGCTGCCCGGGTTAAGACGGCTCGGCACGAGAAAATCCCTCGCACCTTCAGGCGTTGATTTTGTAAGCATGGGGGTTTCTATCTCCAGGAACCCCTGTTCATCAAGATAATCCCGTATGGACTTAACTGATTTATGTCTTATAATAAGGTTTTGCTGGAGTTCAGGTCTCCTGAGGTCAAGATATCTGTATTTAAATCTCAGGGATTCTGATGCCTCAGCAGCGTTTTCTATCGTAAATGGCAATGGCGATGACTCGTTGAGAATAGTTAAATTATTAACATATAGCTCAACGGCTCCTGTGGCAAGGTTTGGATTTTCTGTGCCGGGAGGTCTTTTGCGTATTTCGCCAGTGACGGCTATTACATATTCAGCCCGCAGGTCGCGAGCCTCCTTATGGGGCACGGGGGAGAATTCAGGACTGAAAACAATCTGCAAAATCCCGCTCCTGTCCCTTAAATCAATGAATATTAAACCTCCATGGTCGCGCCTTCTGAATACCCAGCCGGAAACTGTAATTTCAGAGCCTAAGTCCGACTCTCTAACATCATTGCACCATTTATCCCGAATCATGAAACCTCCAAATTAATATCGGTGTCTTACATAGCTATATGAACAAAAAACAACAAAGACCCCTAAACCAAAATCGGCGATAGAACTAAAAAGCTTAATAAATCAGCAAGTAAGATAGGAAGGGCTGGTGAAGGATTTTTATACGACACCTTATAAAAAAGTTCATAGGGCTTTGTCATAAGGCATTGCATTATAATGAATAAAGCAAAATTAAATAAAATTTGTCGATTATAAAAAGCCTGAAACAGCCCTTCCTAAGCGCTATTTTAAGGTTTTTGACACTTAAGGTCAATTTATGACAATATAGTAGAATTATTGAATTTGTTTAAAATCAATAATTTCATAACTGGGAGTGCATAGGGTTCTGGTGTCCCTCCTGGACTTCAAATCCAGTGTTGCCGGCCAAAATCTGGCAGGGTGGGTTCGATTCCCACACACTCCCGCCAAGAATATCATGCCAAAATATAAAAATCATTTATATAGCATTTTAATGACCTTAGACTCTAATTACTCTTCGTTTATAAATGAGAGTGATTAGTTGATATGTTTGAATTTAAAATATAGTGTTTATCTGATTTAATTTTTTTCAATAAATTATTTCCAGCCAGACACTTTATCACACTCTTTCCGTTCTTTGGGATGGGACTTTTCCCACTGAGTAACAGATCGAGTTTCATTTTCATCCATTTTGATACCATACACTCACAATATTTTCTAACTACTTCAACAGTCTGCCCTTCATTCTTGTTATCATCCATACACTTTGCAATCCATTTAATATCATCTGCATTAGAAGACCTTGAAATTTTTGTTTTTTCTGATGCAATTGTTAACCCTGAATAGGATATTAATATTGCGAATGCCAACATTAATGTAAGAAATATTTTCATTTTGTTCGTCCATTATAATATTAAAGTTTTTTTACTTATTCTGCTTTCGTAACAAAGATTAATTAATTATTTGCATTTATATCTTTTTACATTCATATGTCCCCTCACCTCCCTCATTTTTTAAAGTATTGTCAAAATTAATTAACCACAGAGAACACAGAGAAAATATTGATATTTAAAGAGGCTATGTAAAAAATAGACTTTTTCCTCCTCTGTGCCCTCGTTTTTATAGTCTTTTTATGGCGTGCTTTAACCTTTCAACAATGATGTTAAATAAACCTACCCTCTTATCTGTTGCTTTCAGATTAGGTCAATATTTGTGCATTCAACCATTGTCTCAATTTGAATACCCAGATATTCTCTTTGTGACCTCTGTGGTTTCATTCTTACCCATCTTTTTTCATGAAACTTTTGAGATTACCTTTTTTGAACTTAAAATTATCTTTATTGCCCATCCAAAAATATATATACAAACATACTTATATTTTTGTATATGTCTAAATTATTTTTATTTGATTGATAGTGAAAAGAGAGGCTCGCTGTCAAATTATGGGTATTTGCCTTTATTTTGTTTTTTTGTCAAAATATATAAAAACGAAATGTTAATTATACAGATTTGATAAGTTATTGTTTTATGTGAAATAAAAAAAGAAATATTTAACATTAGTAAATATCTTGCTGTAATGTTGTTGATTTTCTTTTTGGGCAATCTTATTATATCAATCAAAACAGGAGGGAACAAGGATGCTTATTATTGGTGAAAAGCTAAGTATCATAGCCAAAAGGGTGAGAGAAGCCATGCTTAAAAAGGACAAGGCACCAATACAAGAAATAGCCATTCGGCAATGGAAAGAGGGCGCTGGCATGATTGATGCTAATATTGGACCTGCAGAAGATAATGGGGAGGCATTGATGGAATGGATGGTAACGACTATACAGGAAGTTGTGCCGCTTCCTATATGTCTTGATACAACAAATGCAAGTGCCATTGAAGCTGGATTAAAGGTTCATAACAATACATGGGGTAGACCTTTGATAAATTCAACCTCAAATGACCCTGAGAGGTTTCCTATTTTAGAGCTTTCAGCAAAGTATAACGCACTCATTATTGGTCTTACAGTTGGCAAAGGTGGTTTGCCTGCAGATGCAGAGGAGAGGGCTGCAATTGCCTCAGAAATTATGGCAAGGGCAATGGAATATGGCGTCCCTCTCGAAGATATCTATCTTGACCCTCTTGTTCTTCAGATTGCTACATCACAAGACCATGCCGTAAAGGTAATTGATGCAATAAAAATGTTTCAAGAGATGAATGACCCGCCGATGAAAACAGTAGTAGGGTTGAGTAACATCTCCAATGGTTGTCCAAAACATGTAAGACCAATTTTAAACAAATACTACTTTCTAATGCTCATGGATGCAGGGCTTACTGCAGCTATCGCCGATGCCCATGAGATGGCTGAGGCACTTCATGAGAGACAACTTGTTAAAGATGTCATGGAAGGCAAGTCAATCTCTGATGAAAAAAAGATGATGGAAATAAGAAAGACCCTTGATATAATCATGGGAAGAAACCTATATGCTCACTCATATCTTGAAATGTAAAATAAAAAGTTCTCAAATAATACAGAGGAGGTTTATATCAAATGGGGTTTGAATTACCAAAAGAGACATATTCAGGGAAGGTCTATGAGGTAACACTTGGTAGTGATAGGATTGTTACCTTTGGTGGTGAAAATGTATTACCATTTTATAGTTTTGAGGGGTCTTTGCCGAATAAACCGGTGATTGCCTTTGAGATTCAAGATGTAGCACCTGATGATTGGGCTGAACCACTTAAAAAAGTTTATGATGGAAAATCATCAGATGCTGTTACATGGGCTAAATACTGTCAAGATGAACTTAAGGCTGATGCAATTGCCTTAAGACTTATAGGCACACATCCAGATAGAGAAAATAGGTCGCCTGAGGAGGCAGCAAAGACAGTCAAGGATGTTCTGTCGACAATTACTATTCCTTTAATTATATTAGGTTCTAACAATGTTGAAAAGGACTCCTCTGTGCTTGTGGCAGTTTCAGAGGCAGCAAAGGGTAAAAATTGTGCGATTGGCAAGGCACAGGAGGCTAACTTTAAAACAATAGCAGCTGCTGCAATGGCAAATAACCACAAGCTAATTGCCATGTCAGAGCTTGATATCAATCTTTCAAAGCAATTGAATATCTTGATTACTCAAATGGGTTTTGAAAAAGAGAGGTTAATAACTGACCCAATGTGTTCAGCACTTGGGTATGGGATTGAATATAGCTATTCAGTGATGGAGAGGATTAGATTGGCAGCCTTAACCCAAAATGATACAGTTATGCAACCACCAATGCTTGGTGATGTAGGCATGTATGTATGGAAGGTCAAAGAGGCAAATGCACCAGAGTCAGACTTGCCTCATTGGGGTGATTTAGAAAAAAGGGCTGTTGCTTGGGAGACAGTTACAGCAAGTTCCCTTATGCTTGCAGGTGCAGAATTGCTCATTATGAGACATCCAGATGCAGTAAAGGCTTTAAAGTCTTTTATTAATGAATTAATATAAAGGGAGGAATATATTATGGCTCTAAGTGGAGTAGAGATATTCAAGCTTTTGCCAAAGACTAATTGCAAAAAATGTGGTCATCCAACTTGTCTTGCCTTTGCAATGAAACTTGCCCAAAGACAGGCTTCAATAGATGCTTGTCCAGATGTTTCTGAAGAGGCAAAGCAAAAACTTGGTGAGGCATCAGCACCACCTATCAGGCCAATTACCCTCGGTGTAGGAGATAAGGCGGTAAAAATGGGCGAGGAGACGGTGCTATTTAGACACGAAAAAAAGTTTATTCATCCCTGTGCTTTTGCAGTTGAGGTAAAAGATACACAGGATAAGGACTCTATATCAAAGATCGTAAAGGATATCCTTGAATCAGAGATTGATAGAGTTGGACAGAAGCTCAGGATTGATGCTATTTTTGTCCATAATGTTTCTGGCGATAGTCAGAAAATACAGGATACAGTCAAGATGATATTAGAACAAGCATCTACTATCCCTTTAATCATACATACGAGAGATGCTATTGTGGCTGATGCAGTTATGAAGATCGCAAAAGATAACAAGCCAATTCTTTTTGGGGCAGATGAGACAAACATAGAAGCTTTTGCAGGTGTTGCAAAAAATCACAAGGTTGCTTTAGGTATATCAGCAAAGGGTCTTGAGGCGCTTGTAGGTTTGACTGAAAAGGCAAAGGGTATTGGTGTAGAAGATATTGTTATAGATTCTGGTGCAAGGACTGCTAAAGAGATACTTAAAGATAATGTTTTAATTAGAAGAGCTGCCATAAAGAAAGGCTTTAAACCCCTTGGTTATCCGATTATTACTTTTGCGCAAAGGGATGATGAATTGCTTGAGACTATGATTGCAGGTTTAGCGATTGCAAAATATTCATCAATAGTTGTAATGAGTTCTGTACAGAGATGGAAATCTTTGGCACTATTTACATTAAGGCAAAACCTCTATACAGACCCACAGGTGCCAATGCAGGTTGAACAGAAGATTTACAAGATTGGTGAACCTGCTGGAGACGCACCATTTATGATTACTACGAACTTTTCATTAACTTATTTTATTGTTTCTGGTGAAATAGAAAATAGCAAGGTTCCAGCAAGGCTTGCAGTTATGGATAGTGAAGGTTTGTCGGTCCTGACAGCTTGGGCTGCAGGCAAATTCACAGCATCAAAGATTGCTGCATTTATCCAAGAAAGTGGTATTGCTGATGAAATAGATAAGAAAGAATTGATTATACCAGGATATGTTGCAATATTAAGCGGTGCAATAGAAGAAAAACTTCCAGGATGGAAGATTACAGTTGGACCAAGAGAGGCAAATGCAATTCCAGCGTTCTTGAAGGGACGCAACTAAAACCCACGAAGGAGGAGTTTAGAATGTCTAAGATAATAGCCTCTTCTGCAATAAGAGGCGCAAGAGATATTGTATCAAAGGCTGATGAGATGCTCAATAAAGCCATTGCTGAAAAGGGCATTTACTTTAATTTTGAGTTTCCAGATACTGCATTTTACTTGCCGATGATTTATGCAATGACAGGTTTTCCAGTAAAGACACTTGGAGATATGGTTACTGCATTAACTTATGCAAAAGAGTTGCTCCATTCAGAGCCTGATGAAAAATTATGGACACCATATCTTGGCGAGGCACTTGACTCAGGTATGGCTACACTCTTTGCAGAGGAAATAATCCTCGCAATCAGATATATCTACGGATTAGAACCCTGCAAAGATGAGGAAACTGGTTATGTTTATAACGGATTTATCACAGATACTATACAAAGAAACCTTGGCGTGCAACTCGTTGATGGAACCATGCCCGGTTTTGCAGCTATTATCGGTGCTGCACCGAACGAAGACATTGCATTACAAATTGTAAGAGAACTTCAAGAGAAAAATATCCTAATCTTCCTTTCAGGTGAATCAAATGGTAATAGCGTGACAAAACAACTCTTAAAGAAAGGTATTGAGCTTGGTTGGGATTCAAGGATTGTTCCCCTCGGCCCTGGCACAGAACATACCCTTTATGCCCTTGACTGGGCAATAAGGGCATCACTTATTTTTGGTGGTAAAAAGCCTGGTGATTTTAAGGCCCACCTTAAGTATCAAAAAGATAGGGTATTTGCCTTTGCTATTGTTTTAGGCCCACTTGATGATCTTAAATGGGCAACTGGTGCAGGTGCAATTAATATGGGTTTTCCAGCCCTCTGTGATACTGATGTGCCTGTTATCCATCCAACAGGTGTATGTACCTATGAAGAGGTGGACAAGGAATTTGACCACTCGAAGATAGTCCAAAGGGCAATTGAGATAAGAGGGCTTAAGATAGTCGTTGAAAAACCACCAATACCTGTAGCCTTTGGGCCTGCCTTTGAGGGTGAAAGGATCAGAAAAGAAGATACTTTCATTGAATTTGGTGGTCAAAGAACTCCTGCCTTTGAATGGGTAAGGACGAAAGAGATGGAAGAGATTGAGGACAACAAGGTCATTATTGTAGGAGATAATTGGCAGGAGACCTTTGAAAAGGGCGGAAAGATGCCACTTGGTATTGTTATTGAGGTTGCAGGCAGAAAGATGCAAAAGGATTTTGAATCAATTATTGAGAGAAAGATTCACCACAATATCAATGAAGCCCAAGGTCTTTGGCATATGGGGCAAAGGGATATTAACTGGATAAGGATAAGTAATGCAGCAAAATCTGCAGGGATTACTTTAGAACATATTGGCGTTATTCTCAATACCATGACTCATTATAGGTTTAAGTCTATAGTTGATAAAGTTCAGACAATTATTTATACAAACGAGGCAGATGTCAACAGAGTGATCCATGAGGCAAGATCTGCTTACAAAGAAAGAGACCACAGACTTGGAAGTCTTACCGATGAAGCTGTTGAGACTTTCTATTCATGCTTACTTTGTCAGTCCTTTGCACCTGCCCATGTTTGTGTCATTACACCTGAAAGACTTGGCTTGTGTGGTGCTTACAACTGGCTTGACGGAAAAGCTGCTTATGAAATTGACCCAACAGGGGGTAATCAACCTGTCGCAAAGGGTGAACTAGTTGATGCTCGTTATGGAAGATATACAGGAGTTGATGAGTATTTGAAAAAGGCTTCTGGTGGGGCAGTGGAGACATTAAATTTATACACAATTATGGAAAATCCAATGACCTCATGTGGATGCTTTGAGTGTATTGTGGCAATTATACCTGAGGCAAATGGTGTTATGATTGTAAACAGGGGTTATAATGGTATGACACCTGTTGGGATGAAGTTTTCCACCCTTGCAGGCACAGTTGGAGGTGGTGCACAAACACCAGGATTTATGGGGATTGGTGTAAATTTTATTTCAAGCAAAAAGTTTCTTGCTGGAGATGGTGGCATAAAGAGGGTAGTTTGGATGCCTAAGGCACTGAAAGAAAGGATAAAGGATGACTTTCAGAAATTAGCTGAAGGGGTGGGTGTCTCTAATTTACTGGATAAGATTGCTGATGAGACAATTTGTGAGGATTCTGAAAAGTTAGTTGACTTCCTCACGCAAGTGGAGCATCCAGCATTAACAATGGATTCAATAATTTAACAGGAGGTTTAGTTGCAATGGAAACAAGGAAAAAGAGTGGTCATACAGATGCCAATGTGATACTTAAATGGGCTGAGGGACAGAAGATTGAGACAGTCTTTGAGAGGGCAAGTAGGATAAAACCTTGTCCTATTGGAAAAGCAGGTGCCTGTTGTAAGTCTTGTCATATTGGCCCATGCAGGCTCATTGGTAAAGGCGACGAGAATGACATTATTGGGGTATGTGGCGCATCACTACCAACGGTTGTGGCAAGAAACTTTGCGAGGACTATTGCTAGCGGCACTGCTGCTCATAGTGACCATGCAAGAGATATGGCATTAACACTTCTTGCTGTTGCAAAGGGTGAGACAAAGGACTTTCAGATTACTGATATCAAAAAGCTTTATAGGGTTGCATCAATACTTGATATTGACTTTGAAGGTAGACCTGTAAATGAAGTAGCCCTTGATGTGGCAAACAAGTTTATAGAAGACTTCCAGAGGCAGACAGGAGAAATGAATTATATCAAAAGGGCTCCCAAAAAAACTCAAGAGAGATGGAAAAAATGGGGTATTACCCCCCGCAATGTTGATAGAGAGATTGCAGAGACTCTGCATAGGACAACTATGGGGGTTGATCATGAGCCAGACAATATTTTGTTGCATGGTTTAAGGACAGCCCTTGCAGATGGATGGGGTGGTTGCATGATATCTACAGATATTACAGACATTCTCTTTGGCACACCAACTCCCATAAAGACAGAGGCAAGTTTTGGTATTTTTAAAGAAGATGAAGTTAATCTTGTGGTTCATGGTCATGAACCTACACTCTCTGAGAAGATTGTTGATGTAGTATCAGAGCCAGAGATAATTGAATATGCCAAGTCAAAAGGGGCAAAGGGGATAAACCTTGGCGGTATGTGTTGTACTGCCAATGAGGTATTGATGCGTCATGGCATTCCTACTGCTGGTGGATTCACCAATCAAGAACTGGGTTTATTAACAGGTTTGGTAGATGCGATTATTGTTGATGTCCAATGTATCATGCCTGTCCTTGTGGATATATCTAAGCAGTTTCATACCAAAATAATTACAACCTCTGAAAAGGGAAAGATGAAAGGTGCAATCCACATTCAATACGATGAACATAAGGCAAAAGATGTAGCAAGACAGATTGTTAAACTTGCCTGTGATAATTTCCAAAACAGGACAAAAAAGGGAAGTCATGTAACTGCAAAATATCCAATGATTGGTGGGTTTTCCCATGAGTATATTGAATACATGCAAGGTGGCAAATGGAGGGCATCTTTTAGACCTTTAAATGATGCCATAATTGCAGGAAGGATTAGAGGGGTCGTAGGGCTTGCAGGATGTGATAGTCCAAGGGTTCAATCCACAGGAATGCATAAATACATAGCAACAGAATTGATAAAAAATGATGTGTTAGTATTATCAACTGGTTGTGGCTCTGCCTCCTGTGGCACCGCTGGTTACCTCACACCAGAAATGGCATTAGAAAATGCAGGACCAGGTCTGAGAGAGGTCTGTGAGGCTATTGGTATTCCACCAATACTACACCTTGGTGCCTGTGTTGATAATTCAAGGATATTGACAATACTGAGTGCTATGGTTGATGAAGGTGGTCTATCTGATGAGATTGGTGGAATGCCTGGAGTTGGCATAGCACCTGAATGGATGTCCGAGAAGGCAATAGCGATTGGTTGTTATTTTGTAGCCTCAGGCGTTCCTGTTATATTTGGTGGTGAATCCCCTGTAAAGGCAAGTCCTGAAGTCACAAAGATACTTACAGAAATATGGATAGAGAGATTTAGAGGGGCGTTTCATTTTGAGGAAGACCCTCAAAAGATAGTTGATATAGCCCTTAACTATATTGACAATGCAAGAGAGGGCTTGAAACTGAAAAAATACGAACCTGGCAAATTTGCTACAGAAAGAAAACTCCTTGACATGGCTGCCAGAAGGGAGATTGAAAAGGGGGCAGGAAGGGCTCATGTGGGATTATAATTTTTAAAAATTTTTATCTTATAAAAAGGGGCGTTATTATATGTGACAACGCCCCTTTTTTATTTATAATATCAATACCTATGAAGATAATAGCTCAAAATAGAAAAGCCTTTCACGACTACTTTATAGAAGATACCTATGAAGCAGGAATCGTTTTAAAAGGCACAGAGGTAAAGTCTATTCGTGAGGGCAGGATTAATCTTAAAGACAGTTATGTAATCATAAAGGATTTAGAGGCATTTCTTTTAAATTGTCACATAAGTCCTTACAGTCACGGCAACATAATGAACCATGACCCATTACGAACTCGCAAGCTATTATTACATAAAAAAGAGATTATGAGACTACTTGGTAAATCTCAACAGAAGGGATATGCAATTATACCTTTAAGGGTCTATTTCAAAGGACCTCATGCAAAGATAGAGATTGGACTTGCAAAGGGTAAAAGGGAATATGAGAAGAGAGAATCAATAAAAGAGAGAGACGCAAAAAAAGAGATTGAAAAGGCCATGAAGAAGAATTAAAGTATTTGTTATAATATAGACAGTTCTTTCAAATAGGGGGCGATTGGGCTCGACGGGGGTAGTGAAGGTCAGGTTGCATGCCATGGTTCCATCACCATGTAAAAAGATGGAAAACTTACAAACGCCAACAACGAACTGGCACTTGCTGCTTAACTAATAGCAGCTCGCTCCTGTTAGGGTTTCTATACCTAACAGTCAGGCGTCATAAAATAGAATGCGGTCAGATGAAGCCCTTAAGTTTGACTTAAGTTTTAAGGGATTGGTCATAAGAAGCCTTGCCTGAGGGCAAACTTATGACTGAAATAAAAAAATCAGGCTAAACATGTAGATACCTGAAGGTAGCGCTTTCGGACGCGGGTTCGATTCCCGCCGCCTCCACCAGAAGTAAAAAATGCACTTGTTATAAGATCTACATTCTTAATATGCCCAACTTTAGCTAACATCTCTACTGCTCTCTGACTATGACTTGTATTTAGAGTATTGACAGTTTGAGCTAAGCATACATTGTTCACAAAGTGGTTTGCGAGATTTACAGGTTTCTCTGCCGTGTAAAATTGTTGATAGAGAAAAGGCGGTCCATTTCTCCTTAGGGATAATCTCCATGAGTTCAAGTTCTATCTTTACAGGGTCTTCTGTATTTACCAAACCAAGCCTATTTGCAACCCTGATTACATGGGTATCAACTGCAATAGCAGGCTTTCCAAAGCCACTACCAAGGATTACATTGGCAGTTTTTCTGCCAATGCCTGATAGGGAAGTTAGTTCCTCCATTACATCTGGCACCTTTGAATTAAACCTTTCTTTTATCTGATGACAACATTGATAAATCATCTTGGCCTTGTTGCGGTAGTAATTAATCTCTTTAATGTCTTCTTCAAGTGTCTTTAAATCAGTTTTTAAAAAGTCATCAAGGCACTTATATTTTTTAAAGAGCCTTTCTGTAACCTCGTTGACCTTTTTATCAGTTGCCTGTGCTGACAGAATAGTTGCAATAACCAATTCTAAGGGATTTGAGAATTTAAGGGCTGTCTTTGCATCTGGATATTTCTGAAAAAGTCCCTTAAGTATATTGCTTATCTTATCAGTCATAAACTACTCTGATTGCTTTAGAATAACTACATCAATCTTGCCTTTTAAAGCCTCTTTAAAGGCTTTTGCATCTTCCTCAGTGCCAATGATAGCTCCATAATGCATTGGTATGGCAATCTTAGGATTTATATCAAGTGCCGCCTTGACTGCCTCTTGGGCTGTCATTACATAGGTACCAGAGACAGGTAAGAGGGCAACATCTATATCTTTAAAAGTCTTCATCTCGGGAATATAATCAGTATCACCTGCTATATAAATCCTTTTACCATCAATCTTGAAAATATAGCCTACCCACTTAGTTTCCTTTGGGTGAAACTTTTTGTCAATATTGTAAGCAGGGACTGCTTCAATCTCAACACCTTTTACAGTTATCTTGTCTCCAGGTTTGACAGTCTTAATGGAGCCTGTGAGCTTCTTCGCACAATCTTCTGTGGCAACTATTGTAGTATCTGCCTTTTGAACCTTCTTGACATCCTCTGGGACACAATGATCAAAGTGGTCATGGGTGATTAGTATGATGTCTGCCTTATGATTACCTTTTATCTTGAAAGGATCAGTTATTACAACCTTCTCTCCTTTTACCATAAAGGTATCATGCCCTAACCATAAAATGTTCTCTGTCATCTTTTTATCCTCCATTGCATACCTTAAAATAGCGATAGGAAGGGCTGTTTCAGGCTTTTTATAATCGACAGATTTTATTTAATCTTTATTCATTATAATGCAATGCCTTATGACAAAGCCCAAGGAACTTTTTTTATAAAGGTGTCGTATAAAAATTCCACACCAGCCCTTCCTATCTTACTTGCTTATTTTATTAAGCTTTTTAGTTCTATCGCCGATTTTGGGTGCATAATAATGTAAAATATTTTCTCATTAATGGTGGCCTCCTGGTTTTCATTTTGACTTATATCATACCAAATACAGTCAATAAGAGAAAGATAAAAAGCAGTGTAAAGCCAAGCCAAAGGGTCTTTGTCCTGCCTATCTTTTGGTCAATGTATGGAATGAATAAAACTATCAATGCAAAAGAAAGGGGGATGATGATTGCCCCAAATATCATTAAATCACCAGGAAAATATTTTAACAACTCAAAGATCCAATTAAAATACCACTCAGGGCGGGGTCGATAGGGTGTAAGAAAATCAATTTCCCTACCAATATCTAATGGAAACAGATATATTCCTATCAGGACCATCTCAAAACAGATTATTATAACGATTAGTATTTCAGACAGGTAGTCAGGATAAAAACTCTTTTTTTTCATGATTTAATTATAGATTAAAGGGCTTACCCAAATACAGCGATAAGGATGGGGCTCTGAAGCGAATAGCGATGTTTTGGCAACAGTTCTTTGCGACTGGAGTGTTAAACAGCCGCAATTGTTTGAATCCGAAGGGTGAGTTTTGCGGCTGTAGCGAAAGAGAACTGTCAAAACATAGCTCCTAAACGAAAGAGACTTATTTTTATCGCTGGATCTCGGGGCTTAGATTATATAAATTTCAATTAGACTCTTAAAAATAGCGATAGGAAGGGCTGGTGAAGGATTTTTATACGACACCTTATAAAAAAAAAGTTTGTAGGGCTTTGCCATAAGACATTGCATTATAATGAATAAAGAAAATTAAATAAAATTTGTCGATTATAAAAAGCCTGAAACAGCCCTTCCTATCGCTATTTTAAGGTTATGAGGTGTTGTATAAAATTTTTTGCCAGCCCTTCCTACATTTTATTAAGTTCTCAATTCTATCGCTGATTTTCGGTAGACTTGTAATAATCACATTAATTTGATTATTATCGAAGGATATATTTTAAATTAAATAAATATGCAAGAGAATCTATCAAGTTTTCCTATAATACTTTCTGAAATCATTGATATCCCTCGTATTCAATTAATAATAGAAGACCTATACAAGATTACAAATCTTGGTATTGGTGTTGTTGATACGAATGGTAATGTCCTTCTTAATATTGGTTGGCAGGATATATGCCTCAAATTTCATCGCGTTCATCCAGAGACACTTAAGAGATGCATTGAAAGCAATATATATCTTTCAAGAGATGTCAAAGAGAACAACTTTAAGTTTTATAAATGTAAAAATAATATTTGGGTTGCATCCACCCCTATAATTGTCTTTGGACAACATCTTGGAAATATATTTTATGGTCAGTTTTTCTTTGATGATGAAGAGATTGATTATGAAACCTTTAGAGCCTATGCAAGAGAATTTGGTTTTGATGAAAAGCAATATATTGATGCCCTTAACAAGGTCCCAAGATGGAGTAAAAACACACTCATAAATGTAGCGAACTTTTACTCAAAAATTGCTGCCTATATCTCTGAATTTGTAATAGTAAATTTCAATTTAAAACAAACCGTTTCAAGTAATAACAAAGCATTGATTGAACTTAAAGAGGCTCACGAGAAGAATTTAAAACTACTTGAACAATCAGAAAAAAAGAGTAAGGAGATTGAAGCGCTCTTAAAAGTAGCAAATCTTGTTTTTATAAAACGACCCCTTTCCCATATTACTAAGGTAATATGTGACACATCAAAGGAATTAGTTGGTGCAAAGGCTGGTTTTGTATCTCTAATTGAAACAAGGCACATGGGAAACGACATTGGCTATATGGATACGGGCGATTTTACATGCAATGTATCACCTGAAAGTAGTCTTCCCTATTGTTTTCTAAGAACTACTGCAAAGGCAATAACCCATCCTTTCATGGATAACGACTTTGCTCAAAGACCAAATAAGAATTTACCCTTAGGGCACATTGAAATTAAAAACATTCTTCTTGCCCCAATCAAGTTAGATCATGATAACATTGGTATCATCGGACTTGCCAATAAGGAGAATGGATTTGATTCTTCAGACATGGAGATTGTCAAAAAAATTTCATCTATTACTGCCTTTGCTCTAAACAACATACTTACCTTTCAATCCCTTGAAATAAGCGAGTTAAATCTTAAAAAAACGCTTGACAAACTCACTGAGAGCAGAAAATTATTGCAGATTGCCCTTGAGGCTTCCCATTCAGGTGCTTGGCAATGGGATCTTCAGAGCGATGAAATCTATTGGACAGAAGAACTTTGGACGCTCCTTAAGATAAAACCTCATTCGTTTAAACTATCTATAAATACCTGGAGGGAATTGGTTCATCCCTTTGATATCAAAAAATTTGATGAAGTCGTATTGAATGTCAAAGAAGGAAATGAAATTTTTTCCCTTGAATGGCGTTTTTTAGATGATGACAATACGATTCGTTGGCTGCTTTCAAGGGGGCTGGTAATAAGTAATCAAGAAGAAAAAACAAAACATGTTACTGGTATTACTTTAGATATTACAAGGAGAAAGACAGCAGAGTTATCTCTCTTAGAGGCTAAAGAAAAGGCTGAAACTGCAAACAGTATTAAGGATCTTTTCCTTGCCAATATGAGTCATGAATTAAGGACACCGATGAATGCGGTAATGGGCTTCGTTGATTTACTTGAGACTACTTCGCTTACAGGACAACAAAGGGTTTACATAGACGGTATAAGACATTCTTCCGAGACATTAATTAAATTATTAAGTGATATACTTGACTTATCAAATATACAGTCAAACAAGGTACAGCTAAATAGTGAGTCTTTTTCTTTGCGAAAGACCTTGAGAGATATTATAAATATTTTTATCTTTATTGCAGGTCAAAAGGGGATAAAACAAGAATTATTTATTGAAGATACCATACCTGATAGTCTCATAGGGGATTCAAAAAAGTTAGCACAAATAATTACTATATTGCTAAATAACGCACTTAAATATACAGAAAAAGGGAAGATTGGGCTGCATGTATTCAAAAATAAATCTTTTGATGACAAGGTACAATTACATTTTATCGTAAAAGATACAGGTATTGGTATTCCAGAAGACAAGCAGGATGTAATATTTGATAGTTTTATGCAGGTTGACATGTCACTTACGAGGAAATATCAAGGGGCAGGTCTTGGATTGACTATTTGCAAAGGGCTTGTTGACTTGATGAAGGGCAATGTATGGGTTGAAAGCGAGTTAGGAGTTGGCAGTAGTTTTCACTTTATAATTGATTTTGAGTTAGATAAATCCGAAGTCAATCTAATTAATGATGGTCAAATCATTAAAAGGGATTGTAAGAGTGACCTAAAGGTCTTGATTGTTGAAGACAATGCACTAAATCAGATGGTCTTGAAAAATCTTTTAGTAAAAAAGAACTTCATCGTTGATGTTTGTAATAATGGCTTAGAGTCTATTCATGCACTTGAAAAACAAAGATATGATTTAGTCTTGATGGATATTCAAATGCCTATTATGAATGGTGATGAGGCTTTAAAAATAATCAGAGACAGCAATTCAAAAGTCCTTGACCATAATGTGCCAATAATAGCCGTAACCGCCCATGCACTTGAAGGTGATAAGGAGAGGTTTTTAGGTTGTGGCTTTAATGCCTATTTGCCAAAGCCAGTTAAGATTGACGAACTTATAAATATTATTGATGCAATAACAGAGACAAGATAATTATGAATTAATAATTGCCCCTCTTATGTGACAAGGAAGCAAACGGCTGCCTTCTTATCAATGTCATTTTTGGCATGAATTAGAAAACTTTTTTCCCTTTTAACCAAAAATCGGCGATAGAACTAAAAAGCTTAATAAAATCAGCAAGTAAGATAGGAAGGTCTGGTGAAGGATTTTTTATACAACACCTTATAAAAAAAGTTCCTAGGTCTTTGTCATAAGGCATTGCATTATAATGAATAAAGCAAAATTAAATAAAATTTGTTGATTATAAAAAGCCTGAAACAGCCCTTCCTATCGCTATTTTAAGGCTTTTAAAGGAATACTTCCAATCATTTTATAACAATATGCTAAAATGTCTGCCATGATTGCCATAGTTGATTACCAGATGGGGAATATAAGGAGCGTCCAAAAGGCATTTCAAAAGATGGGCTCTGATGTGATTGTTACCTCAAAGGCGAGGGATTTAGAAAACTCAAAAGGGATTGTCCTTCCAGGTGTTGGTGCCTTTAAAGATTGTATTTCAAATCTTCATTCTTATGGTCTTTTTGAGACAATTATCAGGTCAATTGAAAAGGGTAAGCCTTTTTTAGGGATATGCCTTGGCTTACAGTCTCTCTTTGAAGAATCAGAAGAATTTGGAAGGTCAAAGGGATTAGGTGTCTTTAAAGGTTCTGTAGTAAGATTTCAGTTAGAGAATCTAAAGATTCCTCATATGGGCTGGAATACGGTTAATTTTGTAAACAGACATCCTATAATGGAAGAAGACCTGGATGGCAGTTACTTCTATTTTGTACATTCTTATTATGTTAAACCTGAAGATACAGAGATTATCGGAGGGACTACTAATTATGGTATTGATTTTGTCTCAATGGTTTGTAAAGACAATATAATTGCCACTCAATTTCACCCCGAAAAGAGCCAGAAGGCTGGGTTGAAACTATTAAAAGGTTTTACCAATTTTGTCTATTCATCTTAATTTGTCATGACTAAAAATGTAATTCTCGGCACAGCAGGTCATATTGACCACGGTAAAAGTTCTCTTGTAAAAGCACTGACAGGCATTGACCCTGACAGATTAAAGGAGGAAAAACAGAGGGGAATTACTATTGATTTAGGTTTTGCCAACCTTGTTTACCCTGATGACGACCTGATTGTAGGAATAGTTGATGTACCCGGACATGAAAAGTTGATAAGAAATATGCTTGCTGGTGCAGGGGGGATAGATATATTGGTGATGGTTATCTCTGCTGATGAGGGTATTATGCCACAAAGCAGGGAACACCTTGCTATCTGTAATCTCTTAAAGATAAAGACTGGTCTTATTGCCCTCACAAAGATAGATACCGTTGAACATGATTGGATAGAACTGATTTCTGATGAGATAAGGGATTTTGTAAAGAGGACATTTCTTGAAGATGCACCAATTGTGCCTGTCTCAAGTAGGACTGGTGAAGGTATTGATAAGCTTAAAGATTTAATAAAAGAGATAGCAAAAGGGGTAAGTCCAAAACTTACAGGTGGTCTTTTTAGGTTGCCCATTGACAGGGTTTTTACATTAAAAGGTTTTGGCACAGTGGTGACAGGGACTGCCCTTTCTGGTGAGGCACTTATAGATATGCCTGTGGAGATACTTCCAAGTGGTATTAAGAGCAAGATAAGGGGATTACAAACTCACGGCAAAACTACTAACAGGGCCTTTGCAGGACAGAGGATTGGTATTAATCTTCAAGGTGTTGAAAAGGATCAATTAAAGAGAGGTGATGTAGTGGTATCTCCATCAAGATTTAAGGCAACTAAGGTCATTGATGCTTCTCTTGATATGCTTTCTGATGCACCTATTCTCAAAGATAGAAGCCTGATTCATATATATGTAGGCACATCAGAGACTACAGCAAGGGTTATACTTTATGATAAAACAGAGGTTACCCCTTCTGAAAGTTGTTATTGTCAATTCAGACTTGAAGATGAGATTGTTGCATTATCAGGTGACAGATATATTATAAGACGCTTTTCACCCCTTGAGACTATTGGTGGTGGCACTATCCTTGACCCCAAACCAAATAGAAGACGCAAGAAAGAAGGCATAGAAGACTTATTTATTTATGATAAAGGAACTATATCGGAAAAGATATTCACAAAGATTAAAAAATCTGCCATAAAGGGCTTGACTAATGATTTCATAGAAGGTTGGATTAGTGGAGACTTGAAAGAAATAAAAGATAACCTCAAGATGTTAATCAAAGATAATAAAGTCGTTCAAGCAAATGACCTTTACCTATGTGCTGATTTTGTAATTCCTATAAGGGAAAGGTTAAAGGATATTATCAAAAGGTATCATGCAGAGAATCCACTTAAGCTTGGCTTACAGAAAGAGGAATTAAGGGTCAGGTTATCTAAGGAGATAAAATCATTTCTAACTGACAGTGTCTATGAATTTCTTATTAAAACAGCAGATGTATCCATTGAGAAGGATATTATTAAATTGTCCGAGTTTAAGGCAGAACTGTCTTCAGTAGATTCATCAGTAAAAAATAAGATACTTAAGACACTACAAGACAATAAATTTCAACCTCCTATCAAGACAGAATTACAGCAAATGACAAAAATGAATGAGAAAGAAATAAAAGATTTGCTCAATCTAATGACCAAAGAAGGACTGATTGTTAGGATTAATGAGACTATTTATATAACTAAAAAGACCTATGAAGAGTTGGTTGAAATTCTTAAGGGTCATTTTAGAACAAAGAAGGAGATAACCCTGTCTGAATTTCGCGATTTGTTAAATACATCAAGGAAATATGCCCTTCCTTTTATGGAATATCTTGACAGTCAAAAGGTTACCTTGAGGATAGGGGATATAAGGAAGTTGATGATAAAATAATCCTATGAGTAAAAAGTTTTTTTGGATACCCCTTTTGCTTTTAACTGGTTTTCTGTTAGGTGGACTTACTTACTTTATTATCAATAAGTCAAGACCTCAATATATATACACTCAACCCAAAACACCAAAACAGATTGAAGAGACAGCCCGTGCCTTTTCAGATATAGTGAGGGTTGTATCCCCATCTGTTGTAAATATCTCAAGCACAAAGACTGTAAGGAGGCAACAGTCCAGTGACGAGTTTTTTGATTTTTTCATTCAACCACCAGATATGAGGGGGAAGAAGTGGAAGGAACAAAGTCTTGGCTCTGGTGTAGTAGTTGCCTCTGATGGTCTTATAGTAACCAATAATCATGTAATAGAGCAGTCTGATGAGATAAGGGTAATTCTTTATGATAAGAGGAGTTTTAAGGCAAAGGTAATTGGTTCAGATCCAAAGACAGATTTGGCTATTATTAAGATTGATGCAAAAAACTTACTGACTATCCCATGGGGTGATTCAGAAAGACTACTTGTTGGTGAATTTGTCCTTGCCATAGGTAATCCCTTTGGGCTCAGCCATACGGTTACTATGGGGATTATTAGTGCCGTTGGGAGGGCTGATGTAGGTATCTCGGATTATGAGGATTTTATTCAGACAGATGCAGCTATAAATCCAGGTAATTCAGGAGGACCTTTAGTCAATACGAAGGGTGAGATGATAGGTATAAACACTGCTATCTTTTCCCGCACAGGCGGTTATCAGGGAATTGGGTTTGCCGTTCCAAGCAATATGGTAAGGATGGTTATTGATCATTTATTAAAGGAAGGCAAGGTTACAAGGGGATGGCTTGGTGTTACAATTCAGGAACTCACACCCGAACTGGCACAAAAATTTGGCTTGTCTGTTGCAGAAGGAGCCTTGATTAGTGATGTAGCAAAAGGCAGTCCAGCAAGTAAGGCAGGTTTATCAAGGGGAGACATAATAATAAGATATAACGGTAAGAAGATAAAAGATGTGGCAACCTTGAGAAATATGGTTGCGCAAACCAAGATTGGTTCAGATGTTGAGCTTATTATATTGAGGAAATCAAAGGAATACAGTGTGAGGGTAAAGGTTTTAGAGGTACCCTCTGATAATACTGACTATACACCAAGTTCAAATAAGAGCAGTGAGGGTAATGAAAGCGCCCTTTCTGGTGTAACTGTAATAGATATTACTCAGGCAGTGGCAAAACAGTTAGGTATCTCAAGCGATGAAAAGGGTGTGGTGGTTATGAGAATTGAACCTGGTTCGGTGGCAGATATTTCAGGACTGAAAGAAGGTGATTTGATAAAAGAGATAGACAGGCAAAAAGTAAGTAATCTTAATGATTTTAATAAAATAGTGTCAAAGCTAAAGGGAAATGAGCAGATCTTATTATTCATAAATCGTAGTGGCAAGAAGTTTTACCTTGCCTTTCCACCATAGAAGAAGTGTCTATCCTTTTATTCAGAATTGTTGTTTTTATAATATTGACTTTATCTCTTTATTTTGGCTTTTTTATGCAAAATATTAATCCCTTATGGACTTTGCTTGCACTGCCTTTTTTTGCCCTTTATTTAATATTTGAGAGACTCTTTACAAAAAGCAGCCTATCATCAATTATTGGTGGTGTAATGGGTCTGTTTGTTGGCGTCATTACTGGTTTTGCAATATCTTTGCCATTTTCATCTATCATTTATGGTAGTGTCTATTCAATATTTTGCTTTGTGGTCATATTTATCTCTGCAAGTAGTCTTTGTTTAGTTGGAGCCACAAAAGGCTCATCTTTATCTATGTCTTCAATAATCAAGTCTTTTAAGGGAATTGAAGACTCCAAAGAATCAATTATCCTTGATACAAGCGCAATTATTGATGGTAGGGTAGTTGATGTTGCCAACGCTGAATTTTTAAATGGTCTTTTGATAATACCGCAGTTTGTAATTCAGGAAATACAGCATATTGCCGATTCCCCCGATGCCATAAGAAGAATGCGAGGTAGAAGGGCCATTGAAATACTAAAAAAGATGCAGAACATGCCTAAGCTCACCGTAAAGATTACAGAGGATGACTTTAAAGAGATAAAGGAAGTAGATTCAAAGATAATTGCCCTTGCAAGAAAAATAGGGGCAAAGATTGTAACAAATGATTACAATCTACAGAAGATTGCTCAATTACAAGGTATCAAGGCACTGAATGTAAATGAGTTGGCAAAGATGTTAAAGACGGTAGTAGTACCAGGGGAAATTTTGAACATTTATATTGTAAAAGAGGGCAAGGAATTAAATCAGGGTGTTGCCTATCTTGAAGATGGTACAATGGTAGTAATAGAAAATGGCAGGTCTTTCATAGGAAGGGCTCTTGAGGTTGAAGTTACAAGCGTTCTTCAGACGACTGCAGGAAGGATGATATTTGCAAAACCTAAGGAGGAATAGATGAAATGGAAAAATAATGCAGTTGCAATCGTGCCTTCTGCAGGTCATGGCAGGAGATTTGGAGGCGAAAAGTTGTTTGCCCTTTTAGATGATAAACCAGTCATCATTAATACCCTTTTGGCTTTAAGCGAAGTGGAAATGATTGAAGAGATAATAGTGGTATCAAGGGCAGACCTGTTTAAACCACTTTGGAAATTAATAGAGAGTTATAAAATAACAAAGGTAAGAACAATAGTTGAAGGCGGTAAGGAAAGACAAGACTCTGTCTATGAAGGTATTAAATCAGTTATCAATGAACCCCTATTAGCAGTAATTCATGATGGTGCAAGACCTCTCATCAAAGCTCCTATTATTGAAAAGGCAATAAATCAACTTTTAGCCTCAAGCGCTGAAGGCATAGTTATTGGAATGCCTGTTAAGGATACAATAAAAGAGGTAACAGGGGAGTTTATAATTAACAGGACCCATGATAGGTCTCGCTTATGGATGGCACAGACACCACAAATTTTCTATTACAAAAGTCTTCTGGAGATTTTTAAATTAGCCTTTGAAGATAATTTTTACTCTACTGATGATTCAGCCCTTTTTGAGCATTATGGCAAGCAGGTAATCATGATCGAAGGTAGTTTTGATAATATAAAAATCACTACTCAAGATGATTTAAAGCAAGCAATAGCCTTGACCTTAAGATAGCGATAGGAAGGGCTGGTGAGGAATTTTTATACGACACCTTATAAAAGAAATCTTGAGAAACCTTAGCAAAAGACATTGCATTATAAAAAATAAAGCAAAATTAAAATGAAATCGTCGATTATAAAAATTCCGAAACAGCCCTTCCTATCGCTTTTTTTTAGGAGGTATTTGACTTTTCTGTAAAATAAGGATTTAAATATTTGGCTTATGGAACACAGTGTAATTCAGATAATAATGCAGGCAGGTTATGTAGTAAAGGCTGTTTTGCTTATTCTACTGTTTTTCTCTGTAGTCTCTTGGACTATAATTATTCACAAATGGCTGCTTTTTTCAAAGGCTGACAAGGAAAACTACAGCTTCAGTAGAATCTTTGATACAACCTCTAATCCAAAAGACCTTTTTAATTCTTCAAAGAAGTTTGCCCTCAGTCCTTTGTCTAACCTCTTTAGGTCTGTATATGCAGAGAAGACCTATACGGAAAGAGATGAACTAAAGAGGATGTTAAAACGATATGTTGCCCTTGAGTCATCAAGGCTTGAGAGATACCTAAATTTTCTCGCTACTACAGGCTCTACAACTCCTTTTATCGGACTCTTTGGCACAGTTTGGGGTATAATGCACTCCTTTACAAACATTGGAGCTGCTGGTTCGGCATCCCTTGCAGTAGTTGCACCTGGTATTGCTGAGGCATTAATTGCTACCGCAGTGGGTCTTGCTGCTGCTATCCCTGCAGTCATTGCCTATAATTATTATTTAAGCAGGGTCAACAGGATGATTGTTGAGTTAGAGGATTTTTCAGAAGAATTAGTTGATTACATTTTAAAATGAACATTTCCCCTCGCAGAAAAGTTTTATCAGAGATAAATGTTACCCCCTTTGTAGATGTCATGCTTGTCTTGCTTATCATTTTTATGGTAACAGCACCCTTATTACAGCAAGGTATTGATGTAAACCTACCAAAGGCAAAGGGTAAGGATATGGCACCTGAAAATCGCCTCAATGTTACAGTTAAGAAAAACGGCGATTTATATCTTAATGACAATAAGATTTCAATGAATGAAATGGTTACAAAACTAAAAGCAATGAGCAAACACAACCCTGATGTATTTTTAAAGGCTGATAAAGATGTGCCTTATGGTCTTGTAGTGGAGATTATGGGTGAGATTAAGGATTCAGGTATTGAAAAGATTGGTATGGTAACAGAGCCTAAATTAAATCGTTGATGAGAGAGCCAAAACTATACCTGCCTGCATTTTTTTCTTTTTTTATTCACGGTCTTTTCTTTGCACTTTCAGTAATGTTGATAAATAATAATGTTAAAACCAAAATAGATAAGACTTATATTGTCTCAATAGTCACAGATATGACATTATCACAAGCCTCTGAAAATCCTTCTATAAATCAAGAGGTAGCACCTTCAAAACAAAAGGAAACCATGTCACCTCAACCAGTTGTCAAAGAGACAGTCAGGAGAGAACCTGCAAAAAAAGATGATGACAAGATTGTGCAGGATAGGATTAGTGAAATGATTGCAAAAAAGAGGATTGAAAAGTTAGTTGCTACAAGGTCAAACATTGACCTTGCTTCTTCTTCAAAATCCTCACCAATAGCTACTAATAAAAGGGGCTCTTCTACGCAAGGGCAGAGCAAGGGTGATTATCTATCTTTAGTGAGGGCAAAGATAATGGAAAGGTGGGTCTATCCCGAGACAATTGACAAAGATTTAGAGGCAATTATAACGATTAAGATTAAGAAAGATGGCACAGTCCAGTTGATAGGGATAGAAAAGTCATCGGGTAATAGGCTTTTTGATAGAACAGCACTATCTGCCATAAGTAGCATCCAAAACCTCCCCTCTCCCCCAGAGGGTATTGAAGAACTTGGGATAAGATTTAAACCATGAAGGCAATACTTTTAACTATTCTGTTTATAGGGATATCACTATTTCATCCTATCTATGATGGTTTTACATCAAAAGTTTACATTGATGTTAATACACCCAATATTAAGCCTCTGCCAATTGCAATTCAACCTTTTACAAACCTCAAAGAACTTTCAGAAATTGTCATTGATGACCTTTCTTTTACGGGACTTTTTGAATGTCTCCATGAAAATGCCCAAGTCGAGAAAAATGAACAACCTTTTAATGCAAAGAGTTGGATACCTCTTAATGTTGCCCTCGTTGTAAAAGGCAGGGTCAGTGTATCTGCAGATAAAATAAATGCCTTGATAAATATTTACGATGTTACAGACAATAGAGTTATTTTAAACAAAGAATATACCACCTCTAAATCACTGATTAGACCACTCGGACATACCATAGCAAATGACATTTACAAGATAATAACAGGTCAACAAGGAATATTCAGGACAAAGATAGCCTTTGTTGCTGATAAGGGGAGTTATAAAGAGATTTACATTTCTGATTATGATGGCCAAAGGGGATATGGCACTGGGATAAAAGGGGGAATAATCCTTTCACCAAAATGGTCTCCTAATGGCAGCAAACTATTATACTCAGCAGAGAGAGGAAGGAACTGGTCTATTTACATTACAGATATCAATGATATGGAAGAGAAAAACATTGTATCTTTAAAGGGGCTTAATATGGCAGGCAACTTCTTCCCTGATGGAAAGAGTTTTGTCTTTGCTTCATCAAAAGATGGTAAATCAGACATCCATCGTGCTGATATTGATACAATGAAAGGATATAAGATTATTGCCTCTCCCTGGATTGATGTCTCTGCAAGCATTTCAAGGGATGGTCAACAGATAGTCTTTGTCTCTAACCGTTCTGGCACACCACAAATATATATTTCCGACAGTAATGGCAATAATATCAGGAGACTTACCTTTGAGGGTAACTACAACACATCACCTAATTGGTCTCCCCTTGGTGATAAGATTGTTTTTACTTCAATGGTTGGAGGGAAACAGCATATTTACACCATGAAGATTGATGGTTCATCAATTCAAAGGCTTACTGAAAAAGGCAATAATGAAGACCCTTTTTTTTCACCTGATGGCAGATATATCATTTTTACCTCTGATAGGGAAGGTAGTCCTGCAATTTATCTAATGAGGGCAAATGGTGAAGGGCAAAAGAGGATTAGCCCTCGTGGGTTAAAGGCACACTCACCGTCTTGGTCACCTAATTGATTTCATATAGGCATCAAAAACCAGCCTTTCTGATACTTTAGCAAGTTCTTTCCTGATTGATAAGGAGTTATCCCCTTGAGCCTTTATCAATTCACAGCATATAACCTCTGCAATAATGCCTCTATTCCCAATGAGATGCCAAAAATGAGATAGCATATTTTTATTTCCAAACCAAGGCACAACGGTATTTTGCATACCACTTTTGCTATCTTTATAGCTTATTGCTAAGGGAAGTATTGGTAAATTCAACTTTTCTGGAAGGCTAAAAAAGGCACTCTTAAATTCCCTTACTGAGCTGCCGTCAGAGGTTGTTGCCTCTGGGAAGAGTATAATGCTTCTTTTTGACTTAAAGACCTTCTCTGCATCCTTTATGGCATTAACAGTTGACCTCTTTGAATCCCTGTTAACAAAAATAGTCCCTACAAGCTTGCTAAAAATGCCTATGATTGGCCAATTCTTGACCTCTTCTTTAGATATAAAGACACAATCAAAGACAGATGCAATGACAGGGATATCTGTATAAGAAAGGTGATTTGAAACAATAAAAAAATAGTCTTGCTCACTTGGTAAATTCAGCACCCTTACATCTAAACCCAAAAAATAACACATCAACCTTGACCATAACCTTATGGAATTGACCAATAAAGAACTATGGACAGAAGAAAAGGGTTTAGTTATAAACCAAAGTAAACAAGGTATAAAGAGAAAAAATAAATTAATCAGGGCAATAAATGTTATTCTATATAGCTTTAACAGCATCAGATATGGTAACTTTTATTAATCGTATCTGTCCAAGTTGACTTTTATAGGGATTAAAATAATAAGATTACACCCAAAAATAGCGATAGGAAGGGCTGATTCGGAATTTTTATAATCGATGATTTCATTTTAATTTTGCTTTATTCTTTATAATGCGATACCTTTTGTTAAGGTTTCTCAAGATTTCTTTTATAAGGTGTCGTATAAAAATTCCTCACCAACCCTTCCTACTTGATTTTATTAAGTTCTCAGTTCTATCGCTGCTTTTGGGATTACAATTATAACAAGCCCTATGAAGAGAATTTTTATACAGAAAGAGGGATAATATGGCAAAAATTTTTTTAACCATAATACTTTTGATTTTGCCTTTCCATGTCTCTGCCATAACTTTTGATATCATACAAAAGGATGCCCCTGTATGCTCTATGGATAAAGCAAAAGACAATCAAAATGACTCCTGTAACCCTGACAGCCTCATAAATGGTGATAACAAGGATAAGGCAACTAAAGATTTAAGCAATACTACTAAGGCAACTATCCAAAAATCAAGGGAGAACAAAGAGGTACAGAACAAAGAGACAAAGACTACTGCTACAAAAAAAACAGGAGGTAAAAATAGGCTTACAATCTTATTTTTTTGGGGTGATGGCTGTCCTCACTGTGCCGACGAAAAACCCTTTCTTGAATTAATGAAGAAAAAGTATCCTGAGCTTGAAGTTCTTTCTTTTGAGGTGTGGCACAGTAAAAACAATGCCATTAAGTTTCAAAATCTATCCTCTAAATATGGACTAAAGGCTACGGGTGTGCCTGTAACTTTTATAGGCACAAAGGCGATAGTGGGCTTTTCAGAGACACTAAAAAAAGATATAGAAAATGCCATCATCGATTGTATAAAAAACAACTGTCCCAGTCCTTTAGATGAAAAAATCTTTTCAGAACCCAATCAGCCAAATATCAGTAAAAAAGACGATGATCAAGTGGCTGATTTTAAGGGAGATGACAATATTATAGATATACCTATAATAGGAAGGACAGATATGTCAAAGATGGCTTTGCCAATTATGACTATTGTCATTGCAGGGCTTGATAGTTTCAATCCCTGTGCCTTTTTTGTCCTTTTCTCGCTCCTTGGACTTTTACTCCATGCAAAATCAAGAAAGAGGATGTTTATTATTGGTGGTGTCTTTGTATTTTTCTCTGGTTTTATGTATTTTTTGTTTATGTCCGCTTGGCTTAATTTTTTTCTGATTATGGGAGAGGTCGCTATAATCACATCAGTTGCTGGTGGTGTATCAATCATCATTGCGTTAATCAACATAAAGGATTTCTTTATATTCAAAAAAGGTGTTTCCTTGACTATCTCAGATAGTGCTAAGAGTAAACTTTTTGACAGGATGAGGAAGTTATTGAAATCCACATCAGCTATTTCAATGATATTTGGTGCTGCAATCCTCGCTATTGCTGCAAATACTTACGAACTTTTATGCACT
>OGCL01000875.1_pt1 | contig 28811 bp, 26 predicted proteins | sample 1570041 | NCBI WGS metagenome assembly OGCL01 (sample SAMN06266162, study PRJEB24511) | hot springs metagenome | isolation source: Hot spring water | place: South Africa: Limpopo | collected 2015-06-22 | reverse complement strand
AGATGCCAGAAGAAATGCTCTCAAGCCTTTCTACCGGCAGGAACACTTCATCCATCCTTCAAGCATCCCAAAACCTCGAAGAGAGATCTTGCCCCGAAGAGGCTATTTCCCTCTCGATGTCGTTCAGGTAAGCCGGGGGTGTCCTTATCGCTGCGAATTCTGCTCGGTCCGCAAATTTTTCGGAGACACTTATCGGCTCAGACCCATCCCCGATGTGATCGAAGAGGTGAAAAGCCTTCCCCACCGGTTGATTATGTTCAATGACGATAACATCACCGGCAACCCCTCTTATTCCGAAGCGCTGTTCCAGGCGCTTGTGCCTCTCCAAAAGAAATGGATCGGTCAGGCCTCTCTACAGGGTTTGAAAGGAGCCAAAGAGGTGGAGCGATTGGCTAAAAGTGGATGCATTGGCCTTCTGATTGGTTTCGAATCCCTGTCGAGGCCGAACCTGGTTCAATCCCATAAATTTCAGAATCACCCTGAAGAATATCGCGAGGTGGTTGATCTGCTCCACCGGTTTGGAATCACCATCTGGGCTTCTTTCATCTTCGGTTTTGACGAAGACGACCCTGCCATCTTTGAGCAAACACTTAAATTCTGCATTGAGGCAAAGATCTTCTCCGCGGTCTTTGCCCTGCTGACTCCTTATCCGGAGACCTCCTTTTACCACCGCGTGAAGGAGGAAGGCCGTCTCTATCAAGACCGATGGTGGTTTCTCGAAAACCCGAACGAGGCTGCCCCCTATTTTCTCCCGAAAAAGATGGATGTGGAAACCCTCCGCAAGGGATGGAAAGGGGCGTGGAGGGATTTCTATTCCATCTCCTCAATCATAAAAAGGTTTCACTGGAATTATCCGCCGACGCTGATGAATCGCCTTGTCTACTTTCCTTTTCAGTTAGCTCAACGCCGGTTCGTTCAGAAGAAGGTGATTGAAGGCAAAAGGAGATATCGGGGACGTCTAATCTGAGGCCCGGTATCCGCATTCTTTTCGATGGCAGCGCTTCACAACGCCCCCTTTGGTCTCTTTTTCTATCAGAAAGGGAGCCTGGCATTGCGGGCATCTCTCTGGGATGGGTTTGTCCCAGAGCGCAAAGGTGCATTGAGGGTAATTTGAGCAACCATAAAAGGTTCTTCCCTTGCGTGACCGTCGCTTTACCAGCATGCCTTCACACCCCTGCTGGGGACATTGGACACCGGTATTAAAAGATTGTGTGGATTTACAGGTTGGGTAATTGGAACAGGCTAAGAATCTTCCAAACTTGCCGCTCTTGATCACCATTGGACTTCCACATTTCTCACACTTAACCTCCGTCTCAATCTTCTGGGCCTCTCCGTTCTCTGCCACTTCTCGGGTATAACGGCATTTCGGATAACTTGAACAGGCTAAAAAATAGCCCCGTTTGCCCCACCGTTTCACCATCGGGGATCCGCATTGTTCGCAGAGAGCATCTGTAGGAATCTGTTCTTGTTTCACATTCCGCATGGAGACCTTGGCCATCTCGAGGTCTTTCTCAAACGGGGTATAAAATTCTTTGAGGGTTTCCACCCAGCCTTTCTCTCCCTCCTCAATCTTATCGAGGTTCTCTTCCATCAAAGCGGTAAACTCAACATTGAGAATATCCGGAAAATTGACCACCAGGAGATCGTTCACTAAATACCCCAGTTCGGTTGGAAAAAATCTCCCCTTTTCCATCCCCACGTACCCCTTCCCTTTAATCGTACTCAAGATTGTAGCGTAGGTGGAGGGCCTTCCTATCCCCTTCTCCTCCAATTCTTTGATCAGGGTAGCCTCAGAGAATCGAGGGGGAGGCTGGGTGAAGTGTTGCCGGGGGGTGAGACCCAATAGTTCGAGAATTTCTCCCTCGGATAAACGGGGCAATCGCCCCTCCTCTCCCTTTGTCCCCCCATTGTTATTGTTATGATTGTCTTCAGATTCGACGTAGAGCGCCATAAATCCCGGAAATATAGGTACACTGCCAGAGGCAGTAAAGATTCCTTCGCTTGCACTGACCTCAACCGTCGTCTGAAGGAAGACTGCGGAAGCCATCTGGGAGGCTACGAATCGGTCCCAAATTAACTTATAAACAGCCCTCTCATCCTTACTCAAATAAGGCTTAATCTTCTCAGGCTCCAAATCCATGGACGTGGGCCGGATGGCCTCATGGGCTTCTTGAGCCCCTTTTCTGCTTTTATAAACATTGGGTTTGGAGGGAAGGAAGGAGGCTCCAAAGTGTTCATGGATCCATTGCCTCACCTGTTGGACCGCCTCTGCAGAGACACGCGGAGAGTCGGTGCGCATATAGGTGATTAAACCAACGGACCCGGCCTCTCCCAGATCCACCCCTTCATACAATTTCTGTGCAATCTTCATCGTTTTATAAGCAGGAAAAGAAAGCTTGCGAAAGGCCTCCTGCTGGAGGCGACTGGTAATGAAAGGAGGGAGCGGGTGCCTTTTCTTCTCCTGCTCGACGATTTTTGAAACCGTGTAGGGAACGGATTCAAGCCTTTGCTTCATGGCCAGGGCTTCCGACTCATTGGACATCTCCACTTTCTTGCCCTTCCATTTGACCAGTTTGGCTTCAAAAGGAGTGGAGGATTCTTTTCCTTTCAAGGTGGCTGTCAGGCTCCAATACTCCTGAGAGACGAAATTTTGAATCTCTCTCTCCCTCTCGCAGATGATTCGCACAGCAACAGATTGCACCCGCCCTGCGCTCAGTCCCCTCCGGACCTTCTCCCAGAGGATAGGACTGACCTGATATCCTACCAGACGGTCCAGAATCCTCCGGGCCTGTTGTGCTTCATATTTTGACCGTTGTAACTCTCCAGGGTTCTTCAGGGCATCGAGAACGGCTTTCTTCGTAATCTCGTTGAAGAGAACTCGATAGATATGTTTATTCTTTCCATCTATCTCCTCAGCGATGTGCCAGGCAATGGCTTCCCCTTCCCGATCTGGGTCTGGACCGAGATAGATACTCTTAACCGTCTTGCTTGCCTTCTTCAGCTCTCCAAGGATCTTTTTCTTGCCAGGAATGGTGACATACTGGGGCTGGAAATTCTTATCAAGATCTACACCCAATTCACCCTCTGGAAGGTCTTTAATATGTCCAACCGAAGCCTTAATGATATAATCGTCCCCTAAAAACTTCTGGAGCGTCTTTACCTTGGTTGGAGATTCAACAACAATCATTCCCTTTGTCATCTAACTTACGATCCTCTCTTTTCTCTCATTCTCAAAACTTATTGTGCTAAATTTTTAATTTGTAACTTATCCCTCTTCATTTTTCATCCCATTCGAAACCAGATGCCCTCTTTCCCCATTCGAAAAAACTAAAAGGCCCAAGAAGATCACGCCTTCCGGCTGAAGCATTTCCCTGGCCACTGTAAAATTAATCCTTTCAATTCCATATTCAAAAGAAGGCTGGAAACCTTTCCGGCATCGAACCGGCTTTCCCGAATCAACACATCAATATGGAGGGGAGTCCCTCCCAACAACTCGTAAAGAACTCTTTCATCTTCACTCAGTTGGGGACCACGGGGTTGGGATGCTTCCACATTCTCCTTCTCCCTCCTCCACTGGGGCAATATCTCTTCGAGTATGTCTTCACTCGACTCGACCAGCTTGGCCCCGTTTTTAATCAAACGGTTCGTTCCACGGCTTCCAATGGCCCCGACATTTCCCGGAATCGCAAAGACTTCTCTGCCTTGCTCCAGAGCATAGTTTGCGGTAATCAGCGATCCGCTGTCCTCGCTGGCCTCCACCACAATCACACCAATGGAAAGTCCGCTAATGATCCGGTTCCGTTTAGGAAAATGTCCCCCTTCCGGAGGAGAACCCATTGGAAATTCTGAAATGATAGCCCCCTGTTCAACGATCTTAGCAAAGAGGTTTCGATTCTCCGGAGGATAGATGACATCCACCCCGCATCCCAGCACAGCGATGGTTCGTCCTCCTCCTGAGAGGGCTCCCATATGGGCTACCGAATCAACCCCTCTGGCCAGTCCGCTCACAATGGTCACACCGTGACGAACAAGATCCCGGCTCATCTTCTCTGTCACCCATCTGCCATAGGGCGTGGTCTTACGGCTCCCTACAATCGAAACCGCCAAATCATCCTCTTCTCGCAACTCTCCCTTCAGATAGAGCACCGACGGCGGATCATAGATATTCTTCAGGCGGAGGGGATAATCTTGATCCTTAAGCGTAATCAATCGAGCCCCTGATTTTTCAACCAGAGCCAATTCCTTTTTGACTGCCTGCTCAGGAGGTCCCTTTCTTATTTCACTGGCCGCTTTTGTTCCCAGACCTTCAATTTCAAGAAGTTCCTTCATAGACGCTCGAAAGACGGCTTGAGGAGTTTGAAACCGGTCAAGAAGCCTCTTGATAAAGACGCTTCCAACCCCTGGGATAAAATTCAAGCTTACCCAGTAAAAAAGATCGTCGGTCATCATAAGGCCAAAGAGGAATACGTGCCCTTTTATGCCGATGACAAAAAAAGCTTTGGAGGGAATTGGTCACCTCCAAAGCTTCTTGCCATCATAAAACTTCTTCCTGAAGTCTATCTTTTCTGCTCGATTTCCATCCTCTCCTTGGAATAAGGCTGGATCATATCACCTTTATTAATGGCTTCAAATGATTCAATGACTTTAGCCATATAAAAGTTCCCGAATTGGTCAATGATCTCCACATTTCCGGCAATATTATACTTTCTGCCGATCTTCTTATCCGTGACAGGATCCCTGATAATATCCGAAGCCTTAAAGATCGTATACCGGTTTCCGATGGATATCGGTTCGGCTGTCCTGAAAGCCAGATAGAGAACATCCCCTTCTGCCATCAGATTTTTCCCTTCCTTATTGTCAACAACCACCCCGATCCCTTTATAGTCAAAACTTGCAATAAAACCGGCCGAGCGAATCTCTGGATAAACCTTTTTCTCCACAATCGGTTTCTTTTCGGGAATCACCTCAGGTTTCTTCTCGATCACCGGCGGAGGTTCGACCCGCTTGGCTTCGACCACCTCTTTTTTTACCTCTTTCACCTCAACTGGCTTCTCCTCAACCACCTTTTGGGATTCTTCCTTCTTCACCTCTTCTATAGCCGAAAGGCGAACCGGATTCCCAGGGTAGATCCAGTGAGGGTTGGTGATATAAGGATTCCTCTGCCACAATTTAGGCCAGAGGAAAGGATCTTTTAAAAATTTGGCTGAGATGTCCCAAAGCGTATCTCCTTTCTTGATAGTGTAGATACCTTCTGCCTCTTTCTTTTCCTGAGCATGAGTAGGCAGGACAAAGCAGGGCAAGATCAACAAAAAAACAAAAAGACAAAATCCCTTTGCACTTTTCATAATAACCTCCTCACATTTCAAACATTTTTAAACTTTTCTGAATTAAAAGTAAAATTTTGTTTAAAATTAGCTGCTTATCTTCTCTTTGTCAAGGAATTTATTAAGCAATATCCATACCATATTTTGGAAAAGCTATCTAACAATTTAATATTATTAAAAAATCTTTTAAAAAAGGCTTTGAAGACAATCAATTTGAATTTCAAAAGTGGCCACTTTTTATACAGGAAACCTCATCTCTGAACAAATTTATACCTCAGATTTATCTAATCAGGGAACGCCTTTGGTTCTTAGGACCACCCCTGAGGAGGTGGAAAGATTGATAATATGCAATAAAACCCATTCTGTTCATAGAGACAAATATTATGACTCTAAGTGACAATTTCTGTTATCAAACTATATGAATGTTCATTATCATTTATTTCGAGAATCATCATATCTTCTATAATATTAGATGGTTATTAAAACTTTAGTTTTTATGGATGGGTTGGCAAAAAAATTGCTAAATAAGAATTGAGGTATCCTTAATGAAGGGAAAGGTCAATGATCAGAGAACAGCAAAAGACGATCAGTTATGAAAAATGGGCCGAATTGACCTCAAAAGAGATCTTTCTTTATGAGGATGATAAACCGAAGAGCATCAACAGGTTTTGTGATATGTATGGTGATGATTTCGATGATGAAGACCTGATGGACTCGAATGACAAAAGGCAGAAAAGGTAATAGCCATCCAGTCGAATAAACTTTCATCCCAATTTCTTCGATATCTCCTCTCCAACCATTCTCCCGCTCAGGATTTCACCTTCCACCCCCAAGTAAGGAAAACTTTCTTTCCCTGTAAAGAAGAGGTTCTTTGAAAGCCTTATCGGAACGATCCCTTCCTGCCACTGAAACTCCGAGTCAATATGATAGACATAATGAGGATAAGACCAGCAGACCATCTGGCTTTCAGCCCAGGTGCGATCAATGAATTCAATATGATTTTCAAGAAATGGGAAAAGATGGGCGAGATGATTCTTCACGCCTTCCTGAAAGTCAGTGAGATCACCTTTCTCCGAGCCATCGAAGGACTTGAACCCCATCACCGTGAGCGCCCTCTTTCCTACTGGGGCTTGATCCTCAGCGCCCCTTCGGCTCAGGGCAAGTAAAATGAGGTTACCGGCATCAAAGGGTTTTTCAAGATTCTGAATCGAAACGAGCAGATCCCTCATGCCAACCGGGATCACCTTGTCACGAATTCCTAAAAAGATTGGAACCAAAATATAGGAAGGCCGAATCTTCTTGATCCACGGTGAAAATACCCTTCTTCTCTTTTCGAAAAGACTGGAAACGCAATGGAGTGGAGCATTCAAAATCAGTGTTCGGCATCGAATCATCCTCTCATCCCCCTTCAGATGAAGGGTAAAACCTCTCTTTCTCTGCATCTCCACACTCTCAACCCCTTCAATCTCCTCCACTCTCCCTCCTGATGGGGCCAATGTTTTCAACAGACCCTGTATCCCCTTTTCAAGAGGGGGCTCGCTTATCCATTGATCCTCTTCGCCATGGAATAGCAGATAGGAAACCAAAGAGAGTGGAAAGCCGACGGAGAGTTGATTACCGCGGGAAATTAACTGGAGTTCAAAAAATTTTTGGAATTCCGAAGAGAAAGACGCAAGCTTTTGCTCAACCCTGATCTTCGGAAGGCCATCAAGGGGAAACCATCTTTTAATCAGTGACCGACGCCGTACAGGAAAGAAAGAGTCGGGGGGTTCTTTACGTTTTAACATTTTTAAATGCTCACGGATTCTCCCAAGCTCAGCATGTAACTGTTCAATCTTCTCTAATTCCTCTGGAAATTCTCTTCGCCACTCCCTCTGGAGGACTGAGAACTCCTGATAAAGATCAATTCTCGCCTCTGGAAGGATCACTTGAGAAAAGACGATGGGCTCTCGTTTTCCGGTCTGCTTTCGACTCTCCACGGAGTCTTCCGGCGATAAAATCTGTTTAAGAAGGTTTGAAGTTATCCGTTTTTCCGAAAAATTTGAAAAGGGAGTAAAAGAAAATCCCTCTCTTTTAAAGGAGGGTTGATATCTCTTCTCTTTCAGCACCAGGACGCTGTGGTTCTCTCTGGCCAGACGGGCGGCCGCAATCAAGCCTCCCAAGCCAGTCCCTAACAGGCCTACATCAAACATCTTGGATTCATATTTCATTGACCTGATCCCTTAGCTCAACGAATCCCAATGACCTCTATTCCCTCTTGAACAAGGAGGGCCGCAGTCACTCCTGGGCCAGAACCTCTCTTGCCCCGAATACAGCGACTGGTTCCACAGGAAGGGCTTCCCTCTTTAAGGTAGACCGTTTGGATTCCATTCAACCGAACAATCTTGAGGGTCTCTTTTGCTCCTTTGACAAATGAAGCGCTCACATCCTGCTGATGCTCGTTGATCACTTTCGCCTTTCCTCTCAGGACATCCCTTCCATCTCCTCCGATGATCTGAGCACGGCTTCTTGGAGTGGAGAGTCCACCCAACTGTTCAGGGCAGACGGGAAGGATCCCATACCCTTTTAATCTCTTGAGTAACCCCCTCCGGAGTTGATGATGACCGTTGTATCGGCTCTCGATACCAGCAAGGCACGCACTCAAGAGCAGGATTGGATTGGGGGGCGAAGAGGGTTTGGTTTTCTTCTGAAGGGATGACCACGGTTGGGGCATGCGGTCCCAGGTTTTTTTAGACAATCTCGATGACATCCTGATCTTTTTCAGCCTTTCCGATCTCTCCGATCAAATAGGCCTTTTCTCCCATCGATCGAAGCCTTCCAAGAATTTCCTCAGCCTCTTTGCTCTTAACAATGAGGATCATTCCGATCCCATTGTTGAAGGTCTTCAACATCTCCTCCTCTGTGATATTCCCTTTTTTCTGGAGGAATGAAAAGATTGGAGGAACTTCCCAGGTCCCTTTCCGAACGATGGCTTTACATCCTTTAGGGATGACTCGAGGGAGGTTCCCCGTGATGCCCCCACCCGTGATATGGGCAATTCCACCGATGTTGAAATCCCGGATCAGAGGAAGGACGGTCCTGACATAGATTCGGGTAGGCCGAAGAAGTGCCTCTCCGAGGACCTCTCCGATCTCCTCCACTCTCTGGTTGAGATCCATCTGAAGGTGTTCCAGAATAATCTTGCGGACCAGTGAATATCCATTACTATGGAGTCCGCTCGAAGCAATTCCAATCAAGCGATCCCCCACGGTCACACCCGAACCATCAATCATCTGCGAGTTCTCTACGATCCCCACCACAAACCCAGCCACATCATATTCGCCTTCTGCATAAAATCCGGGCATCTCCGCGGTTTCGCCCCCAATCAGGGAACATTCGGCTTCCATGCATCCTCGAGCGATACCGCTCACCACCTCCATGGCCTTTTTGGGGTCGAGCTTTGAGGTGGCAAAATAGTCCAGAAGGAAGAGCGGTCTGGCGCCGCAGACAATGATGTCGTTCACACACATGGCCACCAGGTCAATGCCCACGGTGTCGTGGCGGTCCATCAGGAAGGCAATCTTCAGTTTGGTTCCTACGCCGTCCGTTGAAGACACCAGAACAGGCTTCTTATACCTTTCGAGGTTGAGAGAGACACATCCGGCAAAACCACCAATCTTTGTCATCACATCCGGACGGAAGGTAGCCTCAACCATCGATTTGATCTCCTGAACAAAGGAATCTCCCTTTTCAATATCAACCCCCGCATCTTTATATGAGAATTTTTTCATCTCTTATGCCCCCAGACAGTAGAAAACGATAAAGAGAAAGGATCAAGGTCTGTTGTCTTAAATCGTTTTTAAGTTAATCCAATCCCCTTCAAAAGTCAATCCTCCAACTTGCAGAATTGCATTCAACCTGTTAAAAAGAAAAGATTTAAACCATTTTGAAAATGGTCTTTTACCTAACAAATTTTTAATGGGAAAGTCTTTGAAACCGTAGTAAGATCATCATCTAAAATCAAAGAAACTTAAATATGAACATCGAAGAGTTTGATTATACCCTTCCAAAGTCACTTATTGCTCAGTACCCAACTCCGCTCAGGGGACAGTCCCGTTTAATGGTCTTACACCGGAAACAGGGTACGATTGACCACAGAAACTTTGGAGATATTCAACATTACTTGAACTCTGGCGATCTTCTGGTCATGAATAACACCCGTGTTCTCCCTGCCCGGTTGATCGGCCAAAAAGAGACAGGAGGAAAGGTGGAAGTGCTCCTCATCCCTGCCTGGAATGGGGCCGAAGGGAAATGGGAAGCCATGGTCAAAAATGTTGGAAAAGTTAAACGTCGTGTTCGAATTCGATTTGGCAAAGGAGTCTATGGAGAATTAAGCGATTTAAGAGGAGGGAGAGGAAAGATCTCCTTTGATGGACCTATATCCGTGGAGGAATTGATTCAGCAGGAAGGCCATATTCCCCTTCCTCCCTATATTCGGAGAGAGGATGAACCTCTGGACCGGGAACGTTACCAAACGGTCATCGCAAAAAAGGACGGATCCATTGCCGCTCCTACTGCGGGACTCCATTTCACCCACTCGATGATACAGACTTTAAGAGAGAAAGGGATCAACCTTGCCTACCTCACCCTTCACATCGGACCAGGGACATTTGCACCCATTAAGGTCAAAGAGGTCGAAGAACACCAGATGGATAAGGAGTGGGTGGAGATTACCCAGGAAGTCACAGAGAAAATCGCTCTGACAAAAAAACGGGGGGGGAGGGTCATTGCAGTTGGAACGACCACAACCCGGGCGCTCGAGTCCTTCTCCGACCAACAAGGCCGGGTCAAAACAGGGACAGAACAGGTATCTCTTTTTATCCACCCTCCCTACTCTTTTAAGGTCATTGATGGATTGGTGACCAATTTTCATCTCCCCAAATCAACCCTGATCATGCTCATCTCGGCCTTTGCAGGAAGGGAATTTGTACTCAGGGCTTATCAGGAGGCAGTGGAAAGGAAGTACAGGTTTTACAGTTATGGCGACGCCATGCTGATCTTGTAGGAAATTTATGGAAGGTTGGAATATTGGAATGATGGGATAATGGATCTAAATAAGATGAAGATTACCTAACAAAAGATGAATCATTGAAAAGAACCACTATTCCATTATTCCGATAGTGTGTTGTGATGAGTTTTCAATTTGAGATTCTTAAAAAAGAGGGTTCAACAAAAGCGCGCCTGGGTAGGATGATCACCCGTCACGGCATGGTAACAACCCCTGCTTTTTTCCCTGTGGGTACACAGGGAACAGTCAAATCCCTCACGCCCGAAGAACTGTTGGAGATGGGAGTGGAAGGCATCCTGGGGAATACCTATCATCTCTATCTTAAGCCCGGGCATGAGATCATCGGGCGCTTGGGGGGACTTCATCGCTTTATTCACTGGGAAAGACCCATCCTTACGGATAGCGGTGGCTATCAGATCTTCAGCCTTGCGAAATTACGAAAGATTACAGAGGAAGGAGTCATGTTTCAGTCTCATATAGATGGCTCAGAACACTTTCTGACTCCTGAAAAAGTGGTTGAGATTCAAAGAACTCTCGGTTCTGATATTGCCATGGTTCTGGATGAATGTGTCCCTTACCCTTCCACCTTTGAATATGTCCAGAATTCAATAAAACTCACCACCCGATGGGCACAACGATGTCTCAAAGCGAAGAAAGAATCGGAACCAGCACTCTTTGGCATTGTTCAAGGCGGCATGTACCGAGAGCTTCGTCAAGAGAGCGCCAGAGATCTGACACAGTTTGAATTTCAAGGTTATGCCATTGGAGGACTCAGTGTGGGGGAGCCCAAAACCATCATGCAGGAGGTTCTTGAATGGACCACCCCTCTGCTTCCCGAAAAAGCCCCGCGTTACCTCATGGGCGTGGGAACGCCGGAGGATATTCTCCATGCCACCCTGCACGGGGTGGACCTGTTCGATTGTGTTCTTCCCACAAGGAATGCAAGAAATGGAATGCTCTTTACCTCAACCGGAAAGATCTCCATCAAACAGGCGCAATATGCAGAAGATCCAAGGCCGGTTGATGAATCCTGTCACTGCTATGCCTGTCGCCACTATTCGAGGGCCTACCTTAGGCATCTCTACCTATCGAACGAGATTCTCTCATCAAGGTTGAATACAATCCACAATATCTATTATTATATGAACTGGATGAAAAGAATCCGTACCGCTATTGAGGAAGGAAATCTCATTGAATTTTATAAGACCCAACAGGCTAAAATTAATGAATCGGAGGATGAGGAGCCTTCCTTGAACAAACCAATGCTGGCTTAAAAAATTAAAAAGAATAGATTTTATTCGCAAAATTCGTTATCATTCGTGTCGTTCGGTTCTTTAGAATAAAATAAAAGGAGGCTTTATGTTCACAGATCTGGTATATGCAATGGGACCCCAACCCGGAGGTGAAGGGCAGGGAGGTTCTCAATGGTTGAGTTTTCTCCCCATCATCTTGATCTTTGTCATCTTCTATTTTTTGTTGATTCGCCCGCAACAGAAAAAGGCTAAGGAGCACCGGAATTTATTGTCCAGTCTCAAAGAGGGGGATGAGGTTTTGACGGCCGGGGGGATCTACGGAAAAATCACTGGCATTAAAGACGATAAGATTACCATTGAGATCTCGGACAAGGTGAGAGTGAAGGTCAATCGGGGACATATTGCAGGAGTGACCAATAAAGGATAATATAAACCGACATAAAAATTAATTTCGAAATACGAATATCGAAACAATATCAAATGACCTAAATTCAAAAATTTCGAACCGAGAGAATCGAGTAGTTTTTTAAATTTAGGTATTTGAAATTTGAATTTGTTTCGGATTTCGATATTCGAACTTCGGATTTTCCTTTACAAGGAAACCCCCTTGCTCTAAACTTCGTTTTAGGGCTATAATCCACGAGGAGGTGAACCATGAGGAAGTATGAAACCATCTTTATTCTGGATCCTGATCTCGAAGAAGGAGTCGCCCAATCCGCCATCGAGAAAATCAAAGGGATCCTCACCCAGGGCAATGGAGAGATTCACAAAGTCGAAGACTGGGGAAAACGAAAACTTGCCTACGAAGTCAAAAAGAAGTCCAAGGGCCACTACATTCTAATTCACTTTTCTGGAACGCCTGCCCTTCTCTCCGAACTGGAGAGGAATTTTCGAGTGATGGATGCTGTGATCAAGTTTCAATCCGTTCGTCTGGATGAGCGGAGAGCTCCGGCCTCTGAGGGAGGAGCTCCGGATGATCAGCCAGAAGAAGAATCAGGGGAAAGTGAATGACCTCGGCGATTCCAAGTCCATCTGACTTGAATCTGGTGGTCTTAACAGGGAGAGTAGCCCATCCCCCCCAATTCCATTATCAACCCAATGGAACCCCTGTGCTCCAGTTTTCGTTGGAACTAATAGATTCGGAAAGGGTTGCGGAAACAAGACAGGATCGGCAACAACATGGATATTCCTTGAAACAAGCGAGGGGGCGTCCAGCGCTGGTCAACATCGTAGCCCTTGGGCCATTAGCCCAATCCAGATCCAAGCTGCAGAGTGGCGAGCATCTCATGGTGAAAGGCCGGCTCCATCAAAGACGCTGGCAAACTTCAGAAGGAAAAAACCGAACACGAACGGAGGTCATTGCCTCAGAACTCCGGTCAGTTGAACCACAGGAGGTCCAGCCCGTTGGAGAGAGGTCGAACCTCTAATTGGGCCAACCTCTGAAGAAAAACATGAAATCCATTAATCAGAGAGAGGAGAACAGGATGAAAAAACCGGTTGACAAGCCCGCTCCGGATCGCAAAAAGAAGCCTTTCATGAAGCGTAAGGTCTGTCGGTTCTGCACAGACAAAAAACTCGAAATTGATTATAAAAACCCGAGGGTTCTAAGATATTTTGTAACGGAGCGAGGTAAAATTATTCCAAGAAGGATTTCTGGAAATTGCGCCAAACATCAAAGGCAGATCACCGTTGCTGTGAAAAGGGCACGCAATATCGCCATCCTGCCCTTTACCACGGCCGTTCATTAATAGAAGTCTGATCGCCTGATGATCACATCGTCCATTGTATCAAAAGTCATTATTGACGAAAGGACCATCTGACGATATGAAAAAAAGACTGATAGGAGGAAAACAATGCAGGTTATTCTCTTAGAAGACATACCCTCCTTGGGAAAATCGGGAGATCTGGTCAAGGTTTCGGATGGGTATGGACGAAACTACCTTATTCCGAAGAAAAAGGCCATCTTTGCCACAGAAAAGAACCTCAAAGTCCTGCAACATCAGAAAACACAGGTTCAGCAGCGTCTGACAAAACTAAAAAAGGATGCAGCCAAGATGGCACAGGAGATCGAAAACCTTTCCTGCACCTTCATAAAGAATGTGGGTGAAAGCGGGAAAATTTTTGGGTCTGTAACCTCCATGGATATCGAAGCCTTCTTAAAGGAAAAAGGGTTGGAGATTGATCGGAAAAAGATTTTTCTTGAAGAACCCATTAAAAATTTAGGGATGCACACCGTTGCGATTAAACTCCAGCCCGAGGTGACCGCCCATCTAAAAGTCTGGGTGGTGCAGGAATAAACTCTGTTTGGAAGCCTGCGACTTTCTTACGGGGAACCTCACCCGGAGTATTGAACTGAAGAGGCATTGAAGAAAATCCCTCATCCCTGCAGCTGGCTCGAGTGGGAGCAAAATTTCATACAGTGAAAGCCGCAGGGCGTTGTTGCGGAGTGAACTGAATATGGAAGAGTCAGAATTCTCTTCCCACAAAATCCCTCCCCAAAATATTGAAGCCGAGCAATCCGTCTTGGGGGGCATCCTGATTGAAAATGAGGCCATTCATAAGGTGATGGAGATTCTCGCCCCGGAAGACTTTTATCGGGATGCCCACCGTAAAATCTATAGCGCGCTCATCGACCTCTTTGAACGGGATGAACCTGCTGATCTCATCACCATGACCAACCAGTTAAGAAAAAACGGGCAACTCGATGCCATTGGGGGGGCCTCCTATTTGGCCTCTTTAATCGATCTGGTCCCCACAGCGGCCAACATTGAATATTATGCAAGGATTGTCAGAGAGAAGGCGGTTCTAAGGAAGCTCATTGAAACGTCAACAGAGATCATCACGCAGAGCTATCAGGACCGAGGGGATGTGGATGGATTTCTTGACGAAGCAGAGAAATCCATCTTCGAAATCTCAGAACGTAGGGTGAGGCCTTCTTACTATTCCATCCGTTCGATCGTCAAGGACAGCCTCGACACCATTTCAAAACTTTATGAGAAGAAGGAGTTGATCACCGGCGTCCCATCGGGATTTAAAGACCTCGATAAGATGACAGCAGGGCTTCAACCCTCCGATCTGATCATTGTTGCAGGAAGGCCCAGCATGGGGAAAACCGCCTTCTGCCTCAATATTGCCCAGTATGCTGCGATCGAGCGAAAAGTCCCCATCGCCATCTTCTCCCTTGAAATGTCTAAGGAACAGCTCGTCATCCGGATGCTCTGTTCGCAATCACAGGTCGAGGGGCACCGGCTCCGGACAGGCTTCCTTCAGGAGAGCGATTGGACCAGGTTGACCATTGCGGCAGGAACCCTCTATGAGGCACCGATCTTCATTGACGATACAGCAGCTCTTTCGGCTCTCGAACTGAGGGCGAAGGCACGGCGATTGAAAGCCGATCATCAGATCGGACTGATCATTATTGACTATCTTCAGTTGATGAAGGGGAGGACCAAGGTGGAGAGCCGACAGCAGGAGATCTCTGAAATCTCCCGCTCCCTGAAAGCCTTGGCCAAGGAGCTGAACGTTCCGGTCATCGCCGTCTCTCAGCTCAGTCGTAAGACAGAGGAGAGGCATGGGAATCGGCCCCAGCTCTCTGACCTCCGTGAATCCGGGGCGATCGAACAGGATGCGGATGTCATCCTATTCGTCTTTAGAGAGGAGGTTTATAACCGTTCCGAAGAGAATCAGGGTAAGGCTGAGATCATCATCGGAAAGCAGAGAAATGGACCGATTGGAAAGGTTGACCTTGCCTTTCTCGATAAATTTACCACATTTAAAGACCTCTACAAAGGAGAGGTTGAAAATTTTTACGAATGATTCACCGTTCGGTGTTCGGAGTCCGGAGTCTGAGACTAAACTCTGTTTAACCCCCTAATCCCGAAAGCTCCGGTCTTTAGGCCGGCAGTAAAATGGGAGTAAAAGGAACTGGAGGCCTGGAAGGACAGAAAAAAACACTGTCATTCAGGGCAGGGATATACGGGGATTATTCCCAACTCTGAACTAATAACTCCGAACTATTTTTATGAAGAGCCATGAATCTTCCGAATACATTAACCATCATCAGAGTTCTTTTGATACCCGTCTTCGTTATCCTCATCATGAATCATTCCTTCTGGTGGGCATTGATCGTTTTTGCCATCGCAGGGATTACAGACGGACTCGATGGTCTTTTCGCACGCATCACCCGTCAGAAGACCGACCTAGGGGCTTTTCTTGACCCCATTGCAGACAAACTGCTCCTCATCTCTGCCTATCTTACGCTTGCCATCATCAAGATTCTCCCTGGCTGGCTATCGGTGATTGTCATCACTCGTGACGTGATCATTCTTCTGGGGATTCTGGTCATCATGCTGATCAGTCATCCTCCCAAAATCCATCCCAGCTTTATCAGCAAGATGACCACCACCTTTCAAATATTGACCGTTCTTTTGGCCCTCCTGCCAGACGCCCCCCCATTGTTGAAGACCCTGACCTCCATGGCCATCTATGGAACGACCGGGCTGACCATCCTGTCAGGGATCCATTATATCTATGTTGGAATACAGATCCTGAATCAAAAGAAATCAACCCCTATGATTTGAGAGGAGGTCGAAGATGCCAGCCATTGCAAAAATGATTGGAAGAGAGATTCTTGATTCGAGAGGAAATCCAACCTTAGAAGTGGAGGTCTTTCTCGAGAGTGGACACGTGGGACGGGCGGCCGTCCCATCCGGTGCCTCCACCGGCACGCACGAGGCTCTGGAACTAAGAGATAAAGATCCCAAACGCTATCTCGGAAAAGGCGTCCTGAAGGCAATCCGTCACATCCATCGTTTGATCGGCCCCAAACTGGTTGGGAGAGATGCCTTCGACCAGAAACAAATTGATTCGGAGTTGATCCGCCTGGATGGAACTCCCAATAAATCCCGATTAGGAGCAAATGCCATGTTGGGCGTTTCCCTTGCCTGTGCACGAGCCTCTGCGAACCATTCGGGCCTGCCTCTGTTTCGTTATCTCGGCGGTACTTCCGCAACCCATCTTCCCCTTCCCCAGATGAACATTCTCAATGGCGGAGCCCATGCAGATAATAACTTGGACCTCCAGGAATGTATGATCCTGCCGGTAGGCGCAAAGCATTTCCGGGAAGCCCTGAGGATGGGAGCAGAGGTCTTCCACCATCTCAAATCCATCCTGAAGCAGAAGGGTTACAAGACCTCGGTAGGGGACGAAGGAGGATTTGCCCCTGATCTTCGCTCCAACGAGGAGGCATTCAGCCTGATCATTGAAGCCATTCAGAAGGCCGGCTATCGCCCTGGAAAGGATGTGGGGCTTGGGATGGATGCGGCGGCAAACGAATTCTACCGAGATGGATTCTACTATCTCAAAGCCGAGAAGAAGCCCAAAAGAACCTCAGATGAAATGATCGCCTATTATGAAGGCCTAATCAAAAAATTTCCAATCCTCTCCATTGAGGATGGTCTTGCTGAGGACGATTGGCAGGGATGGAAAAAAATGACGCTCCGTCTCGGAAAAAAGGTTCAGCTGGTAGGAGATGATATCTTTGTGACTCATCCGGCGCGCCTCTCCAAAGGGATTCAAGAAGGAATTGCCAATGCCATCCTGATCAAGCTCAACCAGATTGGAACCCTGACCGAAACCCTCGATGTGATTAAAATGGCACAGAAAGCCGGCTATCGAACCATCATTTCACATCGTTCAGGAGAGACAGAGGACACAACCATTGCCGATCTTGCAGTAGCCACTCGTGCGGGTCAGATCAAAACAGGCGCCACCTCCAGAACCGATCGGGTAGCGAAATATAATCAACTGATTCGAATTGAAGAGGGGCTGGGAAAGAGGGCCATCTATAAACCACCGCTTCCCCTGCGTCTAAAAAAATAACGAACTAATCTCCCAATAACGAAAATGACCTTTTTAAATTTTTTCATTTGGGCTTGGTCATTTAACAGTTCATTCTCTCATATCTCCTCAACCCACACCTATGATGTTATCGTCTCCCACTTTACAAAGAATGAATATACTGGTAATGAATAAAAATATGAAAATGTTCGCCCTAAAGATCTCCTTTCTCGTCATGGGGACGAGCGGGATTGTTGCCCAGATCGTACTCCTACGAGAACTTCTTATCTCTTTTTTAGGCAATGAACTCACCCTCGGCATCATCCTGGCCAACTGGCTGATCCTGGAGGCGATCGGTTCTTTCCTCGTCGGCAAAACAGTGGAGAAGGTGAAAAAGAAGATGGAGGTTTATGTCTTCCTTCAGATCCTCTTTTCAGTTGCCCTCCCCTTTTCTATCTATCTCTGCCGAATCTTTAAAACGTTCCTTCTTGCGACTCCAGGAGAAGGGCTCGGATTTGTCCCAATCTTATACTCCTCGTTTTTCATCCTTCTTCCTGTCTCTGTCTCCCATGGCGCCCTCTTCACTTATGGGAGTAAACTCTATTCCCAGTATGAAAAGAAAAACGCCACCTCCATCAGTAAAGTCTATGTCCTGGAAACACTCGGCTCCATCATCGGTGGTTTGCTTATCACCTTCGTCTTAGTCCAATACTTCAACTCTTTTGTGATTGCCTTCATGATCTCATTCACAAATGCCCTTGCCTCCTTCGTCCTCCTCTGGCCGGATCAGAAACCCATCTTCCATTCCAGGCACCTCGCCTGGGCCCTCTCCCTCCTCTATGGACTCCTCTTTCTCTTCATCCTCTTCACGCCTCTGTCAGACAAGATCCACCAGGCCTCCCTCCAGTTGCAGTGGAGGGGACAGAATGTCATCCATAATGAAAATTCGATCTACGGGAATATCACCGTTACCCGGAGAGGCGAGCAATTTACCTTTTTCACTGATGGCGTTCCCTCGATCACCACTCCTGTCCCTGATATCGCCTCGATCGAAGACTTCGTCCATTTTCCAATGCTCCTCCATGAGAAACCTCAGTCGGTTCTGATCCTGAGTGGTGGTGCGGGTGGGATGGTCCATGAGATCTTAAAATATCCGGTCAACCGGGTGGACTACGTCGAACTCGATCCTCTCCTTTTAAGATTGATCGAGAAATTTCCAGCTCCAATCACTCAAACCGAACTCTCGGACCCAAGAGTGAGAATTCACTATACGGATGGTCGTTTTTTTATCAAGAGGACTCTGGATCGTTTCGACCTCATCTTCATCGGACTTCCATCTCCCCAGGAATTACAAACCAACAGGCTCTTTTCGTCCGAATTTTTCTCCATCGCCCGGGAAAAGATGAACCCCGGCGGGATCATCGTCTTAACCCTCCCCGGATCATTGACCTATATCAGTCCGGAATTGAGAGATTTGAATGGGTGCATCCTCGATACCCTAAAGAGTGTCTTCGGCCATGTAAGAATTATTCCGGGAGAGACGAACCTCTATCTTGCTTCGGACTCAAAAATCCTCGGAGAAGTCACAGCCCAGGAAATAATAAAAAGGCTTGCCGAGAGAAAGATCCAAACGAATCTCTTCACCAGAGGCTATATCGAACACAGGCTTCATGAGAGGTGGCTTAACTGGTTCTCAAAATCTATGGATAGAAAAGAGGTTCATATCAACTCCGATTTTCGGCCTTTGGGCGTCTTTTTCAACCTCTCCTACTGGAATGCCCTCTTCTCCCCTTATCTTTCAAAGTTATTTAAATGGTTTGAGAAACTGAGCCTGGAGTTAATCATTGGGGTCATCGTTTTCCTGACCATTGTCCTCTCCCTTCTATTCATCAAAAATCCTTCTCTGGCGGGTAACGCTCTTCCCTATGCTATTTTTACATCCGGTTTTGCAGATATGATGCTCGACCTTGCTATCATCTTCACCTTTCAAACCCTGTTTGGCTACCTCTACCATCAGATCGGTCTTCTCATCACCCTCTTCATGGTGGGCATTGCGTCGAGCAGTTTTTTCGTAACCCGTCATCTCGATCGAATCGAAAAGGATAAGCGTTTCTTCTTAGGAACCGAATTAGCGTTCATCCTGTTTGCCCTATGTCTCCCCTTTGTGCTCACCACCCCCTCCCACTATCTTGAAAAGACCGCCATCTACATCTCTCTTTATGGAACCTTTCTCTTAATGTCTTTCCTCTGCGGCGTTCTGGTGGGGTTCCAATTTCCACTGGCGACAAAGATTTATCTGAAAGCCCATTCAGAAGGGGCAAACGTAGGCCATGCCGCAGGGCTTCTCTACGGAGCTGATCTGTTGGGAGGATTCTTCGGCGGGCTCTTGGGGGGCGTCCTTCTCCTGCCCATTTTAGGCCTGAAAATCTCCTGTTTCACCATGGCAATCCTCAAGATGAGCAGTCTTGCTTTGTTCCTCATCTTCTTAAAAAAAGCCAAATGAAGCAATACTATTCGAGGAGGAAAGAATCGGTGGCCACCTGATCTGCCTGTCCATGGACCCAGCAGGTCAGGTCCTTCTGGTCAACTTTTGGACAAACCAGTAGATGTAGGAAAATACGATGAATGCCAAAAAGGCGACCCCGATCCAGCCAAAAATGTTTCGCTCGTCAATATGGAGGACCAGCGATCGCTCATTCGTCATTTTCAAGAACCGGTCAACTTTATTGATCACCTCCGACTTCCATCCGATGCCTATGTTGGACATCGCCTGCGATATCGGGAAAGAGCCATTGCTTCCTGTTAAAACAACCGTACTGCCCAAAGTGACACGGGAGCCTGGCTGGACATCTCCGGTTTTGTAGCCAACACTTTCGACACTTGAAACAAAGACCCGACGTTTGAAGAGCCCAAACCATCTGGCCTCCTCTATTTCACAATCAGGTGGCTCGCCAGCCTGTTTTCGGGTGCAGTTTACCTCCAGAGTGGAAAAACCAATAAACAACATCCCCAACGGGAAGGCAATCAAGATCAATAACCCAAAATAACTCAGCCCCTTGATCAACCCTTTCGGAGGTGCTTTTGGGTGTGCATTGTTCGACATAGGAATAACCGATTAACAATTTTTTTTATGTTTGATAAAATTATAGGAAGGTAGGAAAGGAGTGTCAAGATATCTCCTGACTTAAACCGTTGAGGGATGGCCTATCTCTTACTTACTGATTAGACCAGAGTTTATAGATCTGGTCTAAGATCTCTTTCTTCTTTTTGATCATCTCCTGTTTGGATCGGCATCGGACTTGCCCTGCCGCAGCCCCGGGATGGCCATCGCCGATATTGAGGGTTCTCATGATCTCACCAATATTCTTCTTCCGATGTCGCTGATTTCCATCAATAGAAAGGGCCATCGAAAACCCAAGGTGGTTACTCTTGATCCCCCGTTCGACCAGATTGTAGACTTCGAGAATACCTAAGACTTCAGGAAAAATTAGAAGGGCCAAATTCTTGATGAGATGTGGTCTCCGCTGATAGGAGGTGAGATCAATGACAACCACTTCTCTATTCTCATCCTGTTCGATGAAATAGGAGGAATCACGTATGATTTTTAGCATCCTCCCCTCTTCCTGCCGGTATTGCCTCAGTCGCCTCTGCACAAAATCGAGCTGGGAAACCTCTCCAAGGGGTCGGTCCCGAAGTTCCCGGACCAGGTTTCTCATATGCGACGTCTGTTCTTCCGCAGATGCAAAATGGACTTTTAGGGTGAGATCAATTATCTTTCCCGGGGTCTCTTTCCGCCAATCTTCGAGGGACACATAAGTAAACCCATCAATGATATCGGCTTCATCCACCGCCTGCACAAAGTGGGTCGGGACTTCCATCCGCTCGATGAAATAATCAAAAACGACTCGGCTACAGCTCAATTTCAGATCGAACCGACCGGGGATAGATGCAGGATCAATCTTCCGGTATTCGAGCTCCTGAAGGTTTCCCTCATGATGGTCAAACCAGAGTCCGCACTGAAGAGGATAAGGCAGGTCGCAGACCACATCCTTTTCGGTAATGGTGATCTGGGAGCGAAGGATCGTCATGGGCCCGGCAAAGAGAATCTTTCCCACGCCCAATGCCCTTGCGCAAAGGGCACCACTCACGATGCCATCAAAATCATTGTGGGTCACGATCTTCTCGTAACTTGCTGGAGAATCTGGTGGGAAGGCTCGTTCCATAGTCAAAATCTAACAGAGATCGAGGGTCGGGTCAATGGGGGAGGGTCTTGACAAAAAGGGCAACCTCCCTTAAAATGAAATTGAAATTCAATTTCAAAAAGAGGCAGTCATGGAGCCTGACCGATTCAAAACCCTGATCTCCGAGGAGGGACTGAAGTCCACCCGGCAGAGGGCAGAGATCCTCGATGTCTTTCTTAACTCCACCGGACATAAGAACCTAACGGAGATCTATACCCAGGTGGCCAAGATAGATCCGAAGATCGGTTATACTACCGTCTATCGGACCCTTAAACTCCTTACCCGTTTGGGTCTCGCCACCCAGCGAAAATTTGCAGATGGGGAGACCCGATATGAATCCACCTCCGAAGGAACCCATCATGACCATCTGATCTGTCTACGGTGCGGCAAGATCATCGAATTCAAGGAGGAGGCGATTGAATCTCTTCAGGAGCGGATTGCAAGACGCCATGGGTTTAAAATCTTCCACCACCGCATGGAGCTGTACGGCTACTGCGACCCGTGCGCCCGCAAAAAACCCCCTTCCGGGAGAAAAGGCTGATGGATTCCTCCCATAAAGAACTTAAACAAAAAAACTCGCCAGACGCGAGAGTGATCCTGATCGGCAATCCCAATGTTGGAAAATCAGTCATCTTCAATTACCTCACAGGGAAATATGTCATCGTCTCCAACTACCCCGGGACAACGGTTGAGGTCACTACTGGAACAATGACCAACAAAGGGAAGAGATTTCAGGTCGTGGACACTCCGGGCATCAACTCCCTCATCCCCACCTCAGAAGATGAAAAGGTCACCCGTGATATCCTCCTCAAAGAACCTTTCACCTATCTTGTTCAGGTGATGGACACAAAAAATATCAGAAGGGGACTCCTCATTTCACTTCAGCTCCTCGAGATGGAACTTTCCTTTCTCATCATCCTCAATATGTGGGATGAAGCGAAAAGTAGGGGGATTGACGTCAACCTGAAAAAACTTACCGAAGATTTGGGAATGCCGGCCCTCAAAGCTGTTGCTATCCGAAAGAAGGGCCTTGACAGGATCAAGGAAAATTTAAGGTCCACCCCTTCTTCCTGGTCAGTCCTCACCTATCCCGAGGCCATTGAAGAGGGAGTTTTAAGAATCGTTCCCTCCCTTCCCGAGGCCCCGATTTCCAAACGATCCCTTGCCCTGATGCTTCTGGCTGGCGATGAAAGCCTTGCCGAATGGCTCCACCAGAATCTATCGGAAAAAGAGATTCGAAGCATCGAAAGCATCAGACAGCAAGTCCAGGCCCGCTTTCAGGAACCCATCGGATACCTCATCAATCAGGTACGTCTCAAAAGAGTGGATGAGATCCTGTCCCGGGTCAAAACCTCATCGAAAAAACATCCCAAGTCATTTTCTATCTTTCTTGGAAATCTGATGATCCATCCCTTCTGGGGAATCCCGATTCTTTTGTTTGTTCTCTTCCTGACGTATGAATTTGTCGGAGTCTTGGGTGCCCAGATCAGCGTGGATTTTCTCGAAGAGACACTCTTCGGCCAATGGTTGATCCCCCCCCTAAGCCGTCTCATTCAGCAGCATGTCCCTTTCCCCATAGTTCAGGAACTGTTGGTCGGTCCCTATGGAGTCCTCACCATGGCCCTCACCTATGCAATCGCCATCGTCCTCCCGATTGTGGGCTGTTTCTTTATCATCTTCGGGCTGATGGAGGATTCAGGATATCTGCCGAGATTGGCCGTGATGAGCAACCAGATCTTTAAGAAGATGGGGCTCAATGGCAAGGCTGTGCTCCCCATGGTCCTGGGTCTCGGATGCGATACCATGGCCACCATGACCACTCGCATTCTTGATACGGAGAAGGACCGGATCATCGTCACCCTCTTATTAGCCTTGGGAGTCCCCTGTTCAGCCCAGCTCGGTGTGATTTTGGGCATGTTTTCCGGCCTGCCGGTCTATTACCTTTTGATCTGGATTTTCCTCATCGGATTTATCCTGGTCGTGGTCGGATATCTCGCAGCCAAACTTCTTCCAGGTGAAGGTTCAGATTTTATCCTCGAGATTCCCCCTCTCCGGATCCCTCAATTCCAAAATATCTTGGTAAAAACACTCGCCCGGATCGAATGGTACCTAAAGGAAGCCGTGCCCCTCTTCATCCTGGGAACACTCTTTCTCTTCATCCTGCACCAAACCGGAGGGCTGCCATTTCTCGAACAGGTTTCCACCCCTCTCATTGTTCATCTTCTCGGGCTTCCTGCAAAAGCGACAGAGGCCTTCATTGTTGGATTTCTCAGGAGGGACTATGGAGCAGCGGGTCTTTTCATTCTCGCCAGGGATGGGCTCTTGAATCCCCGCCAGATCCTGGTCAGTCTGACCACGATCACTCTGTTCATTCCGTGCATTGCCCAGTTTTTCATGATGATTAAAGAAAGAGGGTTGAAGAAGACCCTCTACCTCTCGGCCGTCATCCTTCCCATTGCCTTTGGCATGGGAGGGATGCTAAATTTTTTATTGAGGGTTCTGGGGCTTTGATATGAAAAACGATTCCTTGCATCGCTGCCCCCTTTGTGGAAGGAAGTTCACAGAGGCCGACCAGAAATGTCAGGGATGTCTCATCTCAAAGGACTGCGGGCTACTCTGCTGTCCTCATTGTGGATATTCTTACAAAGAACGCTCTGCCCTGATTGATTTTCTAAAAACCCTATGGAGGAAGGTGAGGTCATGAATCGCCAACCGGGTGGGCCTGAAGGACCCCATCGGATGAGATGGGGAAAACGAATGGATATTGAGGAAGATCGGATTGACGAGATCCTTGAACTGATCTGGACCTTGAGAGAGAAAGGGGTTACGGACCTCGATCAGTTGCTGGAAGAAACGAAAGACCTCGAGGCAAAATCAATCCTTCGTCAGATGATCAAAGACGGTCTCTTTGAAGTTGACGAAAACCGGATCATCCTTAAAGAACTCGGAGAGGAGAAAGCCAGAGAACTGATCCGGCGTCATCGTTTGACCGAAAGGCTTCTCTTAGAAATATTTGAGATGTCCGAGGAAGAGGTGGAGCAAGAGGCCTGCAAATTGGAGCATATCCTGAGCCCGGGGGTGACCGATAGTGTCTGTACCTTTCTCGGCCATCCGCCCACCTGCATTCATGGAAAACCGATACCCAAGGGAGAATGCTGTACCAAATTCAGAAAGGAGGTCAAACCTCTGGTCATTCCCCTTGAGGATCTGGGGCTGGGCGAGAAAGGCCGAATCGTCTTTATTGCCCCGCGGTCCCATCAGCGCCTTGACCGTCTCAGCACGCTCGGGATTGTTCCAGGAAGCATCCTCCGGATGCATCAAAAGACCCCTTCCTTTGTGCTCCAAATTGGGGAGACAACGCTGGCTTTGGATAGCGAGGTGGTGAAGGATATCTATGTCAAGAAGGTAGAGGAGGGACGATAAATCCGAAGCATAAAATTTGAATTTCGAAACAATATAAAATGCCCAAATGTCGAAGCTTCAAACAAATGAAAGTTTGAAACCTTTTTGTTTCGAGTTGGTCCTGCTGGACGCTTCGCCCGATATTTGGATTTCGAATTTCTCTTTGCTATTAATGAAGGATTAACTTTCTTCTTTCTTGTTAAGATTTTCTCCCCGGTGGCGTTCCATCTTCTCCTGGATAAGCGCGCCGAGGCTGTTTGACGTGGAGCCCTGATTGGACATATACTTTTCGATCTCCACCTTCTCCATCTTCTCTTTTAAACCCTTCATGCTCAAACCGATCCTCCGCTCCTGGGAATCGACATGAAGGATGATGGCCGAAACCATGTCTCCGGGGGTCAACACGTCTGAAGGTTTTTCGACCTTCTCCCTGCTGATTTCAGACACGTGGACAAGTCCCTCGATCCCTTCTTCCAATTCGATGAAGGCGCCAAAATCGGTCACATTGGTCACCCGTCCGTTGACGATCTCTCCCTTTCGGTACCGCCGGGCCACTTCCTTCCAGGGATCTGGAGTCAACTGTTTGATCCCCAGGGAGAACCGTTCGCTTTTCGGATCGATGCTCAATACCAGCGCTTCCACTTCTTGACCTTTCTTAAAGAGTTCGGCCGGGTGTTTGATCTTCTTCGTCCATGACATCTCAGAGACATGAACCAATCCATCGATCCCTTCTCCAAATCCGATGAACACCCCGAAATCCGTAATCGTCTTCACTTTTCCCGTCACTCGCGTGCCAGGAGGATACTTTTCGGCAATGAGGTCCCAGGGATTCGGTTCAACCTGTTTCATCCCAAGCGAGATTCTCCGTTTCACCGGATCGCAATCGAGGACCATCACCTTCACAGGATCGCCAACCCGAACAATCTTGGAAGGATGCTTCATCTTCTTGCCCCACGTCATTTCAGAAATATGGACGAGCCCCTCGATGCCTTCTTCAAGTTCAACAAAGACCCCATAATCGGTGATGTTGACCACTCTTCCCTGAATGCAGGACCCCACTGGATAATGCTCCAAGGCTGCATTCCAGGGGTCGGGAAGAACCTGCTTTAATCCCAGCGACACCTTCTCTTTTTCGGGATCGAAATGAAGGACCTTGACCCGGACCTTTTCTCCTATGGACAATTTCTCTGAAGGATGCCCCACCCTCCCCCAACTGAGGTCGGTGATATGGAGAAGCCCATCAATGCCTCCTAAATCAATGAAGGCTCCATAATCTGTGAGGCTTTTGACCGTTCCTTCAATGATCTCCCCTTCTTTGAGTTGTTTGAGGGTCTCCTCTCTCTGTACCTTTCTCTCCTCTTCGAGAAGGATTCTTCGCGAAAGAACGATGTTGTTCCGTTTTCGGTTGAACTTGATGACCTTGAAAGCCAATCTCTGACCGATCAGCTCATCCAGGTTCCGAACCGGTTTTAGATCGATCTGAGATCCGGGGAGAAAACCGTAGATACCGCCGATATCTACGGAAAGTCCACCTTTTACCCTCGAAACAATCTCCCCTTCAATCACTTCCCCTTCGCGGCAGGATCGGCTGATATCCTTCCAGATATTGACTTTATCTGCTTTCTCTTTTGAGAGGACAAGCAATCCACCCTCACGATCCTTCTTCTCTAAGAGGACATCAATCTGATCTCCCACTTTGACCTCCGGTTTTCTGTTCCTCTTGAGAAACTCCTGCATGGGGATCTGCCCTTCGCATTTATATCCAACGTCTATGGTAACATGGTCCGGAGTAATTTCGATGACCGTTCCTTTAAGAATCTGGCCTTCGGTAATCTCCTTAAAACTTTCCTCATAGAGTGTTTGAAAATTTTCTGTTTCTTCCCTGCGAGGGAGGTTTTGAGTTTGTTCTTCCTTTTCTCCTGCAGCAGGAGAGGCCTCTTTTAACTCTTCAGAGGCTGTGGTGGATTCGTTTTTAATCATTCAATGAAACCCCCTTTTCAAGCATTTCGACAGTTTTATATCATACCCACAAAAAAAATACAAATCCTTTAATTCTATCGGTCTGTTAAGCGCCGTATCTCCTTTTCCACCTCTTCGATGATCCAAGAAGGGGTCGAAGCACCGGCTGTAAGGCCTATCCTCTTCTTACGCACCAACCAAATTGGTTTCAACTCCCGGGCTGTCTCAATGGGGTAGGTCTGTGGCTGCACTTCCCTGCAAATCGCTGTTAATCTTTGAGTATTCCCGCTATTATAACCGCCTACAACAATCATGCACTCTACTCTCCTGGCAATCTCAACCGCCTCGTGCTGTCGCACGGCTGTAGCGTGGCAGATCGTATTGAACACCCTTACCTCTTTTGCCCGGTAAAAGCTCGCCACAACCACCTCTTTAAAAAGTTCAAAAGACTGTGTGGTTTGAGCGATAATTCCTAATTTCTTCCAAGGTCCCATCCGGTTCACAGCATCCGGCCTTTCAACCACTTCCACCTCTTGGTCAAGGTAGCTCCGAATGGCTTCCACCTCGGGATGATGCTTATCCCCAACAATCAGAAGAAAATAACCATTCCGCCGGAGAAACTTCGCAAAAAAATGGGCCTTTTTCACAATGGGACAGGTGGCATCAATGATTCTCAACCTCTTCTTCTGTAACGTCCGAAGATCTCCGGAAGAGACGCCATGGGAGCGGAGGATCACTGTCCCCTCTTTGATCTGCCCTATCCTATGCTTAACATGGATCCCCTCTCCTTCAAGATATTCGACAGCCTGTGGATTATGGATGAGAGGGCCAAGTGTATAGAGAGGCGGTGCATACTTTCGGCTTGCCGCAAGGGCCAATTCCATGGCCCGTTTCACCCCGAAACAGAACCCTGCCGATTTAGCGATAATCAACTTCACGGTATCTCCGCTTTTCAACGATAATACGGTACATCTCCCCTACAACCTCCTCCACCGACCGGCAGGTGGAGTCAATCAGGATGGCATCTTCTGCCTTTTTGAGAGGTGAGAGGGCACGACTCATATCGTTCTGGTCTCTCTCTACCACCTCCTTTAGCGTCTTTGTAAAATCAACCTCTATCCCTTTTTCTGAAAGTTCCAGGTATCTCCGCCTCCCTCTCTCTTCGGGATCCGCATCCAGATAAAACTTTAGGTCTGCATCTGGAAAAACAACCGTTCCAATATCCCTACCATCCAGCACCACCCCCCCGTCTTTCCCAAATTCCCTCTGCATCCTGACCAGGGCCTCCCTCACGACCCTGCTCTTCGAAATATCGGAGGCGAGGCGGCTGATTTCAGGGGAACGGATAAGATGGGTCACCTCCTTACCATCACAGTAAATACGACTCTCCTGAGAATCGGTAACAAAGGAGATATGAATGGAGCAGACCAGCCGAGAGAGCGCCGCCTCATCTCTCGGATCAATACCGCTCTCTTTGACCCTTGCGGCAACCGCACGATACATCGCTCCGGTGTCGATATAGAGATAATCCAAACGTCTTGCCAGGGCTTTTCCAACCGTGCTCTTACCTGCCCCAGTCGGCCCGTCAATCGCGATAATCAATCTCTTCTCTCCCAAGATTCTGTCCTTTGAATGGAGTAAGGCAACGGGTACGAAACCCTTCTTGATGTATGCTGAGTCCAATCGTCTTATAGTCTAATGGAAAAGACCAAATCACCACATGACCATTCAACGATGAGACGATGAG
>OGCL01000872.1_pt1 | contig 28935 bp, 30 predicted proteins | sample 1570041 | NCBI WGS metagenome assembly OGCL01 (sample SAMN06266162, study PRJEB24511) | hot springs metagenome | isolation source: Hot spring water | place: South Africa: Limpopo | collected 2015-06-22 | reverse complement strand
GAAAAGGCAGTGGATATTAGCGAAAACTCAGTTGTTCACGATCTACTTCTAAAAATCGGGATTACCGACAAAGACGCAGCAATAATTTTCATAAATGGACGCCACTCCGATTTAACCCGCAAATTAGAAGACGGAGATACCGTTGCCATTTTCCCGCCTATCGGAGGCGGTAGTCCGAAATGTGTATCCGAAATGGGGTCAGACCCAAAATCAGTGACAGAACCTGAGAACTTAATAAAATCAAGTAGGAAGGGTTTGTGAAAAATTTATACAACACCTTATAAAAGAAATCTTGAGAAATCTTAGCAAAAGGCATTGCATTGTAAAGGATAAAGCAAGATTAAAATGAAATCGTCGATTATAAAAATTCCGAAACAGCCCTTCCTAAGCGCTATTTTAAGGTGGAACTTATACATTTGCAAAACTTATATATTGTCTTCTATAATCTGTGTGTTTATAATATTACGAAGGTGATTTGTCATTAAAAACTTGTCAAAATTTATTCTAACTTTAGAAAGTCTCAGCATTAAGTGCATGCACAAAATACCTTTTTTGTCTCACATCATTAAAAAAGTGTGCAGTCTACGGTTGTTTGTCCTTATCTCGGTGACGATAATCGCATTTATCAGTTTCAATGCGGCATATTTGATTACATCTGTTGTATATCGTAGTCATTACAAAGACAGTGCTATAAAGATAGCTGACACGCTATCCCGCAATATAAATATCTCATTGTCTTACATAATGCAACTTTCCGATAAAAAAAACACACTACAAAACTTCATTGATACCCTTAACACATCAAATTCAAAGCTCCCTTATAAAACTGCGATTTATAGGACAAATATAGTGGAGATTTTGTATGGTGTAAAAGATAATTTAAAATCCCATAATTTAGTAAAAGATACAGCTACCACAGCAAAGCCACAATCTGAGCTTGATGGATATACCCTCAAAAGATTCTATCCTATATTGGCTACAAAAGACTGTATATCTTGTCATAGGAATGCTATAGCAGGCGATGTCCTGGCAGTAGCAGTTATTGATTTTGACTTATCACCTTTTATTACCGAAGCTGAGAGAAAAATAGCATGGATATTCTTCGTCTTGTTACCCATTCCTGCAATCTTGATTGGCTTTGTCTTTATTTTTGCAAATACAAAACTATTAGATGGGATTAAGCAATTTAGCGATAAAGTGAGCTCTATTAATGAAGTAAAAGATTTAGCAAGGCTTAATATTGAGACCTCTGCCGTAGGGTTTACTGAATTTCAACCTATTGCTGAAGAGCTCAATACATTTGCCCACAGGATAAAAAATGTGGCTGTTGACAAAGAAATACTTGAGTTTGAGATAAGGATACTTGAGAGATTCATTATCACATCAGATGTGGTGCGAGACTGGAAAGAACATGTGATGAATCTACTCATAGAGATAAACAAGGTGATAGAGGCTTATGCCTTGTTTTCAATATTTCAGGTGGATGATGAGGTTTATGACCTTGAGATATTCTGGTATATAACCCCTTCTCAATCAAGCCTTGATGAGTTTGAGAAGGCAGTCAAACAACTAGTTGTGAGCAAACAGCATAGTTTTAAGGTATCTAACATTAAAATAGTTCACAACCTTGCTTTCCCCTACAAAAATAGATGTGATTTAAACATAGACACCATAATACTTCAGACCAAGACTTTGATATTAACTGTCCCACAGGTAGGAGGCGTTGTTGGTATAGGTGTGCAGGCAGAGATTGCAAGTGACGCTATAAAAGCTCTAATTATTGATGGTGTGCTAACCACTCTAATCAATGTAGTAGGCTCTATCAAGGCAATTTATAAATACACCAAAGACTTAGAATATTACGCCACAAGAGACCCATTAACAAATCTATATAATCAGAGGATTTTCTGGGAACTACTTGGTTATGAGATCAACAGGGCACAGAGGAATAAATATAAATTTTCAATCTTGATCGTTGATTTGGATAATTTCAAAACTATTAATGACACTTATGGTCATAGCTTTGGCGATAAATATCTGAGGGCTATTGCTGACACACTTTATGGTGCTGTCAGACAGGGTGATATATTAGGAAGATATGGTGGTGATGAATTCGCAATAGTATTGCCAGAGGCTGACGAGGAACAGGCTTACGCAGTCTCTCAGAGAATAAGGGAATCTATTGATAAACTCATCGTGGAGGCTCCTGACAAAAGCGGGGTCAAAGCCACAGTTTCAATCGGATATGCTGTATATCCTGTGCATGCTGATGATGCCAAAGATCTCTTTTTATTTGCTGACACTATGATGTATAAGGCAAAGATTAAAGGCAAAAACACTGTAATAGTCCCTACTGAGACTGACATTACAGAGGTGTTTAAGAAGACAACTGATATGATGCTGAAGGTCATAAAAGCGATTGAAGATAAGACTGTGATGCCTTATTTTCTGCCTATTACAACCTTGACTGATGATAAAGACCTTATGGGTTATGAGGTGCTTGGTAGGATAGGCATGGATGGAAAGATTTACACTGCAAGGGAATTTATCGAGATAGCAGAAAAGACAGGCACTGTCAGCAAGCTGGATCAATGCCTTGTGGAAAGAGCCTTCAAGATGCTTCATTTAAAGGATTTCAGAAAATATATTTTTATAAATTTATCTCCTAAGTTTTTAATTATCAGGGAATTTATACCCTTTGTGGTCAAGGCTGCTGATCAGTATGGGATCGCACACGATAAGATAGTGTTTGAGATATCTGAAAGAGATGCGGTGAAGAATATCTCCTTGCTTGAGAAGTTTATCATGGATATGAAATTTCAGGGGTTCATCTTTGCCCTTGATGAGTTTGGGGCAGGACTCTCATCTATCCAGATGATTAAGAGACTGCCCGTTGACTTTATAAAAGTATCTGGAGACCTAATCAAAAGTGCTGTAAATAACAATATTGATATGGCATTGCTAAAAGCTATAGTAATGTTTGCAAAAGAGACTAATATGACCATAATAGCGAAATCAGTAGAGAATGAAAATATTGCTATGATAGTTAAAAACTCTGGTGTGACTTATGCGCAGGGATATCACATTGGTTTAGCTGAGGGGGATATATAAAAAATTGAGATTTTTAAAAAGTATTGGCGTCAAGATGGCTGTAGCATGTGGGATTAGTCTATTTATCGTTATGAGTATCTTGCTACACCTGAGCCTGGAAAAGGCTAATAGTTATTACATGGACATCTTTAAGCAATTTGCCCATGATATATCTGATTCTATAGTTTCAAATTTAAGAATATCTATGGTCTCTGATAAGAAACAAAATTTAGACTTATTCTTACAAACATTTAAAGGCAACTTAATCATCCATGACTTAAATATTATAAATAGTGAAGGCACTGTCAAATGGGCAAAGACAGACTCTATGGTTGGTAAAAAATTCAATCGAAATACTGATGCCTTATGTCTGCCATGTCATGATGAGACTAAGAAGAATCTTGGCATAAGTAAAAATACTACAAGGATTAAAGGCGACAAAGATATCTTTGTAGTTGCTACCCCCATATTTAATGACTTGCAGTGCAGGAGTTGTCATGGCCAAAATAATAGGTTATTAGGCATGACATACACGTCTATAAATCTGGACAATGTTATGGCTATGATTTTCAGTGCCAAAAACTGGTTTATACTCTCCACTGTACTTACATTTGTAATATCAATCACCCTTGTGGTAGTGCTTTTTAATAGATTTGCAAGCCGCCCTTTAAATCGTTTGATTGACAAGATGCAAGAGGTAGAAAAGGGTAATTACAATGTAATTGTCCAAGAGACAGGTGAAGATGAGATAGCTGTTTTATCCCAAAAATTTAACCATATGATGAGTGCAATTAGACAGTATCAACAAAAGATGACCGAAGAACAAATCAATGAGAAATTGAGTATTATTGAAGGTCTCCCCGTAGGCATTTTGATCATTGACAAGAACTCTGTAGTACTGTTTGCAAATCATACATCAAAGAAACTCTTAGATAAAGACTCCATTGAGACAGGATTTGAGTGGAAGCCTATTGTAGGTATCATAAGAGAGATACTCACAGACAAGTCTAAAATTATAGAGGTGCATACAGCCTCAATAGAATGGGCTGGCAAAGAGGCTTACCTTTTGTGTTTAGTGGACATCACGAGATTAAAGTCTATTGAGAATGAGATTAGACAGGCTAAGGAGATAGCTGAATCAGCTACACGTGCAAAGAGCCAATTTCTTGCAAATATGAGCCATGAAATACGCACACCCATGAATGCTATCATTGGTATGACTGACCTTATCTTGATGACAAATCTCGATGATGAGCAATATAAATATGTAAACACAGTAAAGACCGCTGCCGAATCATTGCTCAAGATTATCAATGATATCCTTGACCTATCAAAGATTGAATCTGGCAAGATTCAGCTTGAAGACTATCCATTTAGCCTCCGTGAACTAATATCCAATGTGCAATCTTTGTTTTACCCTGAGGCTAAGCGCAAAGGTATAGCCTTGCAAACAGAAATATCAGATGATATACCAGACTGCATCAAGGGTGACCAGTTAAGACTAAAACAGGTGTTAATAAACTTATTAGGCAATGCCATTAAATTTACATCTGAAGGTGGGGTGGCATTAACGATCAAGAAAATCATAGAAAGTTCAGTATTTACCAATATTGCTGACAGAGGACATGATACAGAGATTTTACTTCTCTTTTCAGTAAGAGATACTGGGATAGGGATACCTTATGCAATGCAGGGAAAAATCTTTGAAGAATTTATTCAGGCTGACTCATCTACCACAAGAAAATATGGTGGCACTGGTTTGGGTCTCCCCTTATGCAAAGCTATTATTAAAGTAATGAAGGGTAAGATTTGGGTAGAGAGTGAATATGGCAAAGGTAGTACATTTTATTTTACTGTTAAACTCAAGATAGGACAGATAGATGCTTGTAAGCCTGCACATGATGAAGTTAAAAAGTTACCTTCTTTGCAAGATGACGATGGAGTAGATGACAAAGAAACAAAAACAAGCATACTTATCGCTGAAGATAACCCAATAAATCAGGAGGTCATAAAAAAGCTTTTGATTAAAAAAGGCTATTCAGTAACTATTGTAGAAAATGGTAAAGAAATCCTTCAGATGCTTGATAAAAAACATTTTGACATTATCTTGATGGACTTGCAGATGCCTGAGATGGATGGTATAGAGGCATCATATAGAATCAGAAATGGTCACTTTAGTAAAAATAGCAGTTCCATACCCATCGTAGCTGTGACTGCCTGCTCATCAAATGACGACATGCAGAAATGTTTCTATGCGGGCATGAACGACTATATCTCTAAGCCTGTGAAGTCTCAAGCATTGTATGAAGTTGTACAGAAATGGGTAAAACACCCTACGGCAGGGGTCAGGTCTTGAATTTTGACATTAGACAGGTTTTGCCATACAGATTAGCTATGAGTTAAAAGTAAAAATGTCAAAATTCAAGACCTGACCCCTAAATTCCTTTTATAAATGAACCACTCTTACCTCCGTGTTTTTCCAATAATTTTATGTTAGTTATAATCATACCTTTATCAACTGCCTTACACATATCATAGACAGTAAGTGCTGTAATTGTAGCCCCAGTAAGTGCCTCCATCTCTACACCTGTTTGGGCTGAGATTTTTACTGTAACAATTATATCTATTGATGAGGTTTCATCATTTATCTGAAAGTCAATATTTACTGATGATATATTTAAGGGATGACAAAGTGGTATTAAATGAGGTGTACGCTTCACTGCCATTATGCCTGCAACCCTTGCAACATTAAGGACATCACCCTTTGCTATCTCCTTGTCTTTTATGAGATTTAATGTCTCTTGCTTCATCTTTATTGTTGCCATCGCCTTAGCAATCCGCGTTGTAATAGCCTTTTCTGATACATCAACCATAATGGCAGAGCCTTGATTGTCAAAGTGTGTAAGTTTGTTCATTTTGGTTTTATTGAATGGTTTTTTTGATGACTGCCTTAAATCTCTCAAGCCTATTGTTCATACTGGATATATCAACTGGGATTTGAAATGTGGTTTCCATCAATTTCTCAAGCCTTGCAGAACTTGATGGATGGGTATTCATTATGCCACCACCAGAGGAGCCTTGAACATTTAGATTGGTGATAAAATCAACTAATGCCTTAGGATTGTATCCTGCCTTCTTGAGGTAATTTACTGCCTTTTCATCTGCGGAAAACTCCTGTTGCTGACTATATCCATTGACCACAATGGTTTTAAAAACATCGTCAATAGCACCCTCAAAGAGGCTGACTAACTTACTTATCTCAGCAGAGGTATAAGTCCTCGCAACCTGTGTCCCTATTATTGTAAGTGCCTCTGTCCAGCGAGCGCTCTTAATAGAAGAGATACCATCTTTGTTGTTAATATGGGCAATTTCATGGGCAAGGATAGCTGCCAGTTCATCCTCTGATTTTGCTGATAGCAACATTCCCTTTGTAATAAAAATTATGCCTCCTGGACAAGCAAAGGCATTTTTTTCCATAGTATCAAGCAGAGTAAAGTGATAACCACCGTAAGTATTGGGTCTTTCAGAGTGCATTGCTATGGAAAGACCGACAAGATTGATGTAATCAATGAGGAGTGCATTATTTAAAACCTTGTAGTTAGTTAATATCCTTGCTGCAAGGGCTCTGCCAACATAATATTCTTCCACATCAGAGATAGGTCTTGATGCCTTTGAGAGTTCTTCCGTAGCTGTTTTAATAGTTTTGAGATGTCCTGTTAAGTCTGTTGAGCCTGTTGATAAACAGCCATAGCAAAATAAGATGAAGAATATTAAAAAAAATCTCTTCATGGCTGTGTAAGGCCTCCCATTCTTATAAACTCAAAGACCCTCTTTTCATCAACATTGTATCTCTCAATGGCATCAACAATATTGTATTTTAGGTTGGGATTCTTAGCCCTGAATGCCTTTTCTACCTCCGGGTTAAATCCCTTTCCTGCAAGGGCAACCTCCTGTTGACTCACACCTTGTCCTTGTCTGCTTATTCCCTCAAAGGAGGAAACTGATTTTGCTTCAAGGGCGCTTTTATGGATACAACCTGATACACCTTTGAACTTTGCCTTATACCAATCGCCTTCTGTAGAGATAATATCAAGAATATCTCCATAATTAAGGGTACTTTTTATGGGGGAATAAAATCTACATCGCTCCCTCAAGGCATTTCCCTTTGTGATAACCATCATGGAATCAGCAAAGGAGTCCATTGGGGTTAAAAATATAAAAAATATAACTATAATTACTAACCAAGTCATTTGCTATCCATTTTAAACATAAGGTCTGATTCTGTCAATGAGTTTTTAATTGTAAGAAATTTATTACACCTTTCCTCATAAATTTTAAAAAGAATCTCTTCAGGATAGTTTTCCCTTAGTTCTTTAAAGATTTTAAGTGCCTCTGAAATCTTACCATTATGTAAAAGAGATAGCCCTGTTTCATAACTTTTCAATTTATCTTTATCAATCTCTGTCGATTTAAGCCCCAAAAGTTCATATATTTTTACAGGTTTGTTTTTCCCCTTTACCTCAATTAATCCTAACTCCCGTATATGAAATACCTCTTTAGTTTTTGTGATAGTGCTTTCGCTTACTATTATATTGGTTCCAAAAAACTTGTTGACACCCTCAAGCCTTGAGGCAAGATTTACTGTATCACCAATCACCGTATAGTCAGAAATCCTATCACTACCAAGATTTCCAGTAATAGCATTACCTGAATTGATGCCAATACGGACAGATATTTTTTGAAATCCATTTTTTAAGAAATCCTCATTAATTTTCTCAAGGGCTTGAAGGCAATTAATTGCAGAAAGGCAGGCATAATATTCATCTTTGTCTGTTTTCTCTGGGGCGCCCCAAAAAGCCATCACACAGTCTCCAATATATTTATCAATAACGCCGTAATTCTTGATAATAATCTCTGTGAAGGCATTTAAGACATCTCTCAGCATTATTGCTATCTTTTCTGCCCCTAATTTCTCTGCCATAGATGTAAAGCCTGCAATATCTGCAAAGAAAACGGTCATGTATCTTTCCTGACCACCAGGTTCTATTAAATCAGGGTTTTTCAGGAGATAATTTACGAGTTTTTCATCCATATATCGAGAAAAAGTCCTTTTTATAAACAGCCTCTGCTTGCCTTCTGTTGCATAACTGTAAGAGATAGAAACTATAAAAGACAGGGCGAGAGATAATATGGGTGCAGTTATAGGGTGATAGTAATTGAATTTAAATAGTATTGCAACAAAAGAACTTATTAACAAAAACATTGTCAAAAAATAAAAGAGGTTTATCAGTATTGAATGGTAACGACTTGAAATATAAGTGGTTAATAGGCACAGTACGAACATTAAAATAACCACAATATAAAGCTCAATTGGTTTTATAAATGAGTTATTCAAGATATTGTCAAAGACAGTGCTGTGAATAACTATACCTGTAGATACTGCTGACACAGCAGTTGGCTTTAGATCATATAAACCAGCGGCGGTAAGACCAATGAAAACAAACTTATTTTCGAAAAAATCCTGACTTATAGAAGGACTTTGTTTAGATGAGACCTCAGAATAGGCTTTAAGGATATCAGTTGCAGAAATTTCTTTAAATGGTCGTGGATCCTTGTAATATTTGACAATAAGCCTATCTTTGACTGAGGAGATTGGTTTTTTATTTAAATAAAGGGTATTGTCTTTGATTGATAATTGCTCACTAAAATAAGATATTACAAACTGTGGAATTATCCTCTCCTTGAAGGCAAATACTAATGGTATTACACGATATACACCGTCGTCATCAGGTAAAATTGTCACATTTCCAAGACCTTTTATCCCATTCCTAATTTCATCGATTGGTAATATGGCTGATTCATAATAGTGTAGTCCTGTTGTTTTTTTATCCCAACTAAATCTTTCTATAAAAGTTAGGTCTTCGTTAGATAGTGTCCTGTGTTGATTGGTTAGAAATAATGGCATATAAACATTTTTAGATAATTCAATAGCTTTTGCAAAGATTTCATCATCTTCCTTGCCATAGCTTGATGACTCTGTAAAAAGTATGTCCATAAAAACAGCCGATGCCTTTGATGTAAATTCAATTATTGGTGCATAAATCTGTCTTGGCCAAGGCCATTGAATACCCTGTCTGTTTAGTTCATCAATACTGTGTTGGTCAACGGTAATTATAACTATCCTATCATTGGAAGGTTTTTCTGGATTAATAAGCCTTGAAAATAAATCAAAGGCCCTATTTTCAAAGTGTGAGATAGCACCAATTAGATAGATTACAGTGCTCAAAAGAAAAGTTATTAAGGTTATCAGGATAACTCGTTTTGTCATAACAATATAAATTATTTTTTATCACTTAAAAATACTTTTAAGCCCATAGTGAAATAGAGATAATTGAATTGACTAATAACAGTGAGTTAGGCGCAACTAAATTAGTGAATTAGAAAAAGTAGTATAACAGTTGTTCAGTAAAGCATAACTAATCATAATATTTTTTTTAAAAGTGTTATAACAACCCTATCTTTTTAAAATGCTCACTAAGCACTGCATCCTTTGATGCAATTTCTTTTACTGCTGTCTCAAGTTTATTCATCCTAATGACTATATCGTTTAAATCTTTAAAAACCTTTCTTTCTTGATACATCCTGTAAATTCCACCTGTTATTATCACACTTAAAAGGGCTAAAAGTAGTGCTTGTATGAACTCAAATCGTTTATCAACCTGCTCAAATCGTTTATCAACCTGCTCAAATCGTTTATTCATATCATCCCTTAGCTGTTTAATCTGTTCTAAAATTAAGGTAGTCTCTCGAGAAAGGGCATGGGTTACTGTTGGTATAAGCAAAATAGTTAGGAGTAAACTTACAATTAAATATCTCATCTTAATCCTCCTACAAATGTTTTCTTGAATTATAAATGAAAAGATGAAAAGTATCAAAAACAGAGAACAAATTTATATGGATTCTATATGTGAACTCTGTGGTTTGATTATTACCAATTTTTATGAAACATTTTACATTACCCCTTACTTCTCTATAATTCAAGTATTATTTATTTTTTAAAGATTTGGGATATAATAAGCGATGTTTGTTCATGATGAAAAGGTAACCCTCTTTAAAAAAGCCCTTTTACTTGCAAAACTCACTGTGTTTTACAATATTTTAGAAGGGATAGTTTCTGTCTTCTTTGGTATTGAAGATGAGACCTTATCCTTATTTGGCTTTGGGCTTGATTCATTTGTAGAGGTAATATCTGGTATTGGTATATGGCATATGGTTAACAGGATTAAAAATAATGACTATGAGACACTTGATAAGTTTGAAAGCCGTGCACTCAAGATTACAGGTATTGCCTTTTATATACTGGCTATAGGACTTTCAATATCTGCCATTGATAATCTTTATAAAGGGAGCAAACCTGAGACGACACTTTGGGGTGTAATAATATCTTCCATATCAATTCTTGTTATGGTTGTGATGATTCACTATAAGATTAAGATTGGTAAGTCACTATCTTCTCAAGCAATATTAGCAGATGCAGTGTGTGCAAAGACTTGTATATACCTATCAGTAATTCTACTTATAGCGAGCTTAGGATATGAGCTTACAGGAATTGGTGGTTTTGATGCCTTAGGTGCCATCTTGATTGCCATGATTTCTTTTCAAGAAGGCAGGGAGGCATTCTTAAAGTCAAAAGGAGTAATGTCCTGTTGTTGTGGAGATACTTGTAAATCAGAATAACCATCTACCTTATCAGGATATGAATCTTATACAATTTCAAAGATTGGCTATATTGGCACAGGACATCTTTATCACACGACTTGTACATAGACCTGTAGTGGATTCTACAAATAATCTTGCCATTGAACTAAGCAAAGATGATAATCCAGATGGATTAGTTGTTATTGCAGATAAGCAGACAGGTGGAAGGGGTAGGAGAGGTAATGAATGGTGCTCCCCTGAAGGTAATCTTTATATGTCTGTGGTTTTTTCGCCAAGCCTCAGGGTTAGTAATAATATTGTTGAAAATAGTCTTATCCAGCTTATCACCCTTATGAGTGGTGTTGCCATAGTTGATGCAGTAGATAATTTGACAGGGATAAAGGTCAGTCTGAAATGGCCCAATGATTTGATCATAGAGGATAAAAAGGTTGGTGGTATCTTAACAGAATCAAGGTATCATGCTTCTTCAATCAAGTATCTTGTTATTGGCATCGGTGTAAATATAACTGACAGAGCCTTTCCGCCATCAATTGTTAATAGGGCAATTTCGCTCAGTCAATTCACTAATAATACAATCTCAAGAGATGAGTTAGTCTTTGAAATATTGAAATCCCTTGATAAGTGGTATCGTATTTTTAAGGAACAAGAGGTAGATGAAATTAAGGGAAAGATTATAAATCAATGGAAGAATTACAATTGTACAATCGGACGAAGGGTAAGGGTAATCAGTGATGTCAGAACTATTACAGGGACAGCCATTGATATTGCCAATTCAGGTGATTTGATTGTTCAGGCTGAAGATGGTAATGTCTTTTCAATCACAAGTGGCTCTCTGGAGTTTTTATAAATGGCAGATATAATCACTATTTTATCAAATTCCGTTAGTGAAACTATGTCTATTGGATTTAAAATTGGCAAGATTTTAAAAAATAAAAGACTACCTGTAATTGCGCTCCTTTATGGAGATATTGGTGCAGGCAAGACTACATTAATAAAAGGTATCGGGAAGGCATTTGATATTGACGAGAGAGAGATTGGAAGTGCAAGTTTTGTTATAGTCTCTGTGTATGAGACAGTGCCACCTTTATTTCACATAGATTTATACAGGCTAAATGATGGTGCTGACATTGATGACATGGGTTTGTGGGATTATCTGTCTGTAGATAGTATTTGTGTTATTGAATGGGCAGAAAGACTTGGTAATATTGATGGTTGGACGGTGAGGATAAGTATTGTCGAAACTGATGAAGAATGCAGAGAAATAAACATAGAGGGTATTGATGAAAAAGATTGGTTTATTTAGTAAAAAACTTGATAAGTCCTTTTTAAAAGATATTGATTTGCTTATTCAAAGGCTTATTGAAAGGGGTTGTGAGGTTTTCATTGATGAAGTATTGGCTAATTTATTAAACAAACCTGGCTTTTCAAAACACCTTGTGGCTGAATGTTCTGAATTAATCATAGTCTTTGGTGGAGATGGGACAATGCTAAGTGCTGTAAGAGCCATTGCAGAAAGACAAATTCCCATAATAGGCGTCAATATGGGCAATCTTGGTTTCATTACTGAGGTAAATAGTGAATCTCTGCTTGATGTAGTAGATATGATTTTTGAAAAAGAACCAGTTATGGATGAACGAAATATGCTTGATGCATTTGTATTGAGAGATGGACAAGAGATATCACGTTTTTGTGTCCTAAATGATGTAGTTTTTAATAAAGGGGTTATAGCAAGGATAATACAGATGGAGTGTATTGTTAATGACTCCTATGTGACGACCTTTAAAGCAGATGGGCTAATAATCTCAACGCCAACGGGCTCTACTGCCTATTCTTTATCAGCAGGAGGTCCTATACTCTATCCAACGGTGAATTGTATCTTGATTACTCCAATCTGCCCACATACCCTTACTAATAGACCAATTGTCTTGCCTGACAATGTAAATATAAAGATTAATATCCTCTCGGCAAGTCAAGAAATATACCTTACGTTAGATGGACAGGCTGGTTTTAAGCTCACAAAAGACGATACTGTGGTTGTTACAAAATCAAAAAATATCACAAGGCTTATGTCAACAAGTAATAGAGATTTTTTTGAACTTCTAAGGACAAAATTACACTGGGGCAGACATTAAATTGTCCTTATTTTATCCTTTGTTTTGCCTGAAATTCTTCTTTGAGTTTATCAAGTAGTTCTGCATCGGCTACTACTGCAAAACCCCTTCCTTGCTCTCCTGCCCTTGCCGCTTCAATCGCAGCATTTAGGGTGAGAAGATTGGTCTGGTCGGCGATATCTTTAATAACTGTAACAATACTGCCAATCTCTTCAACACGGTTATTGAGTTTTAATAGTAATTGAGAGAGAGAATTTGTTGTATCATCAACTTTATTAATGGTGGTTATGGCATTGCTTACAATCTCTTTGCCTTTCAAGGTAGCATTTACTGCCTTTTCAGTGGAATTTTTATACGACACCTTATAAAAAAAGCTCCTAGGGCTTTGTCATAAGGCATTGTTTTAAATGTATAAATCGAAATTATAAATAAAATCTGTCGATTATAAAAATCCTGAAATAGCCCTTCCTAAGCGCTATTTTTGGGTTTCTTCTCAAAATCAGCGATAGAACTGAAAACTTAACAAAATCAAGTAGTAAGGGCTGATGAAGGATTTTTATACGACACCTTATAAAAAAAAGTTCCTAGGGGGGGCTTTGTCATAAAGCATTGCTTTAAATGTATAAATCAAAATTATAAATAAAATCTGTCGATTATAAAAATCCTGAAACAGCCCTTACTAAGCGCTATTTTTGGGCTACTATATATTATTTGAGAAAGAAAATGTTAAATTTTAAGTGACTATAAAAAATTACCAAAAAACACCTTTAATGGCAGAAAAGGGTTATTTAAAAGTTCCAAAACTTAAAAAAAGATTACTTATGCTATATGACAGGCTTTACCAGTATTTTGGACCTCAATATTGGTGGCCTGGCGACAGTCCCTTTGAGGTGGCTATAGGAGCTATACTTACTCAAAATACAAACTGGCAAAATGTACAAAAGACTATTGATAATTTAAAAAAACATAAAATGCTTTCCCCAAAGACAATTTATAACCTATCTATTGAGAGGCTTGCAGACTTAATAAGACCATCAGGTTATTACAATATCAAAGCGAAGAGATTAAAGAACTTCGTTTCATTTATTGTAGAAAGCCACAGTGGCAGTCTTATGAATCTAAAAAAATATGAGATACAAAATATAAGAAAATCTTTACTATCTATATCAGGGGTTGGTAAAGAGACAGCAGATTCCATTATTCTGTATGCCTTAGATAAGCCAATATTTGTTATAGATGCTTATACTAAAAGGGTTTTATCAAGACATGGCATTATAAACAATCTTTCTAATTATGATGAATGTCAGGCATTATTTCATGATAATCTTGATAATAATTTGGAATTTTATAAAGAATACCATGCACTTTTTGTAATGGTTGGTAAACATTACTGTAAGCCTAAGCCAAATTGTAATAATTGTCCTTTAAGAGGCTTTTAGCTTCAAATAGGATTGATTTTGTATGATGTCAAAGATTATGCTTTATTAAAGTCTAATGCAGTATAAAATTCCAAAAAAGGAGCGAAACATGAAAAGGAGGGAGTTTTTACGAGATGCCTCAATGGCTGGTGTAGGGTTTTGGGCTATGTCCAAAGGATTAGATAAGTTAATTACAAATGCAGAAGCCACAACAGCCTTTGAAATGGTTATTGCAAAGGGCAGTTCGCCAGCTGCACTTGTGGAGTCTTCTATCAAAGAACTTGGAGGCATGAAGCAATTTATATCAAAGGGTGATGTAGTTGTTGTAAAGCCAAATATAGCTTGGGATAGGACACCTGAACAGGCAGCAAATACAAATCCAGAGGTGGTTGGTGCACTGGTCAAACTTTGTTTTGATGCAGGTGCAAAGAAGGTAAAGGTTTTTGACAGAACTGTAAATGACCCAAGACGGTGTTATGTACAAAGTGGAATTGAGCAGGCAGTTAAAAGATATGGCGGTGAACTTCATTATGTTGATGAAAAGAGATTTAAAGATGTGACAATCAAGGGACAAGTCTTAAAGTCCTGGCCACTTTATATTGATCTCTTAGAGGCAGATAAGGTTATCAATGTCCCCATTGCAAAGCATCATAGTCTGTCCAAACTCACAATGGCAATGAAAAATTGGATGGGTGTGATGGGTGGTTCAAGAAGACATATTCATCAAAAACTTGATGAAAGCCTTGTGGATTTGTCCCTTGTTATTAAACCTACCCTTACTGTCCTTGATGCGGTAAGGATTTTGACTGCTAATGGTCCTCAAGGTGGCAGTCTTTCAGATGTAAAAAAGATGGATACTATAATAGTCAGTAGGGATCAGGTGGCTGTTGATTCATTTGGTGCAACACTTTTTGGCATGAAAGGCAGTGACCTTGGCTATGTAAAGATTGCTGACCAGTTTGGACTTGGCATAATGGATCTTAGCAAGGGTTCTATAAAAAGGATAAGTGTCTAATCTTTTCAAGATAGAGTAGATTTTGAAGATATACTTAATTGACGGAAATGCCTATTTTTATAGGTCTTTTCATGCGATAAGGGTACTTGCCAACTCAAAGGGCATACCTACAAATGCAGTCTTTGGTTTTGTAGGATTACTATTTAAATTAATCTTTGAATTAAAGGCAAAGGCAGTTGTTGCAGTATTTGACTCAAAGGAACCAACTGATAGACATAGCTACTACCCTCAATATAAGGCAAATCGCCCTCCAATGCCTGAAGAGCTTATCATCCAAGTATCCATAATCAAAGATTTCCTGAAGGCTTTGTCAGTAAAGATTTTACAGATTGCTGGTGTTGAGGCAGATGATATTATAGGAACCATTGCAAATAATTTTTATAAGGAAGGACATGAGATATTAATCTTGAGTGGAGATAAGGATTTTTTTCAATTAGTAAATGATAGGATAAAAATTTATGATTCTCAAAAGGATACAATTTTAGATAGTAAGTATGTAATTGAGAAGTATTCACTAGAGCCGTTAAAGATAGTGGATTTAATGGCTTTAACAGGTGATAGTATTGATAACATACCAGGCGTGAAAGGTATTGGCGAGAAAAGGGCAACAGAGTTAATTAGGGATTTTTCAGATATAGATAACCTCATCAATAGAATCTCGGAAATAAGAAACAATAGAATAAAGAGGCTTATACAGGAGAATGTGGATAACATAAGACTTTCAAAGAGACTTTCACAAATTAATTGTAATGTTTCAATAAAAATAAGTTTAGATGAAATAATGGTTGATCGTATCGATTGGGATGAATTAAAGAGATTGATTACAGAATACGAGCTAAGGAGTTTTATAAAATATCTCCCCTTTGATGATAACAAGCTTAAGGTTTCCATAATAAATGATGAGAGAATGTTAATTAATTTCTTGTTTGATAATCATATTAATACAGGAGTCAAAGCATAGTGAAGGATTTAGCAAATATTAAAGAGTTGACTACAAATCTGACTGTGATATATGTGGAGGATGAAGAATTTTTTAGAGTGCTTATAAGCAAGAAATTACAGGGTTTTTTTAAAAACCTTTTCATTGCCAATGATGGAATTGAGGGGCTTGAACTTTTTAAAAAAAATGATATAGACCTTATAATTACAGACAATATTATGCCTAAAATGTCAGGGCTTGATATGATCGAAGAGATAAGAAAAAAGGATACAAAAACCCCGGTAATACTTCTGACAGGTTATATGGATACAGAGTTTTTGATACGGGCAATCAACCTTGGTGTGACTCAATTTGTTGCAAAACCAATCAATTTTGATAACTTATACAGTGCCATAGAGATTGCTACTCAAAGGGTGATTTTAGAAAACCTTCAGAGAAAGACACAGGAACAAGAACTTGAGCTATTTAAATACCGAGAAAAATATCATTCGCTTCAGCAAGAAAGGGCCTTTAAGAAAGAGCTCAGAATAATCAGAAATGACCTTTTTATGAGAAAGATTGATTTGGATTGTGCTGGTATAAAGGAATGGCACTGTAGTCATTTATTTAAACCCCTTGATATTATGAGTGGTGATAGTTATCTAATAAGAAAGATTGATGATAAAAAATATCTTATTACCCTGATTGATGCCATGGGAAAGGGTTTGTCAGCTTCTGTTACTGCGATACTGTCAACATCGTATATAAACCATCTATCAAACAAATACAGAGAGGCAGGTAATTTTTCACTAAAAGAGTGTATTGAATCATACTATGATTTTATTCAAACAGAGTTGTTAGAAGATGAGATAGTATGCGTATCATTTATTTTTATTGATTTTAAGAATTGTTTAATGCATTATGCACTATTTTCAATGCCACCTTTATTGCTCTTAGATGAAAATAATGAAATAAAAATGATAAAAAGCAATAACCCTCCCATTATGAAATTTCACATGCCCTTTGTCATTGGAGAATATGATTTATCAAGTGTCACAAAGATGCTCTTTTATACTGATGGGTTGAATGAGTGTTTTTCAAAAAAGAATGAACTCTATGCAGATTATCTAATAGAGGACTTCTCAAAGAGTCATTCTGCAAAGGAATTATATAGTAGATTTTCCGTTCTTATGGATAATCTTACAGACGATATTACCATAATATTTTTAAACCTCTTAAATTCATCATCAATCAATAGGCAATTTTTAATTGAAAACAAGATAAAAGATATTACTGTAATCACCGATGAGATTAACAACCTCTTGATGGATTACTTAAAGGCTGATGAATTGCCTGTTTTTATGTGTGCCCTTTCTGAAATAATTTATAATGCCTATGAACACGGTAACATTGATTTAGACTCTGAGAAAAAGAAGATTCTTATTTCTACTGATAAATATGAGGAGTATTTAATGGAATATGAAAAGGATAATAAAAAGTGTATCCTTGTAAAGATTATTATAAATGAATATAACGATTACACTATGGTTAATGTTATTATTACTGATGAAGGCAAGGGATTTGATGTAAGTTTATTATACGATAGTGGCAAGGACAATACCCAATTATCAGGTAGAGGTGTGAGAATTGCTGAAAGTATACTTGATGGCATATACTATAACCGACTTGGCAATGAAGCAACTATTAATAAAAAGTTATCAAAAGGAGGTTAATTTATGGAAGTCAAGGCAACAGGGGCATCAGAAGTAACTATAACTGGTAATATTCAGAGTATTGAGGATTATCAAGATATTAAAGATGTAGTGCGTTCCATAATTGATAAAGGTGCTAACTCAATCACTATCAGAATACCTGACTCAGTTTCAATGCCCTCATCGGTCATTGGTTTTTTATTAAAGCTTGTGCATGTTGATAAGATAGTTATGTCCATTTTAGTTAGAGATGATAGACTTTATAATCTAATGGAGATACTTAATCTTATAACAATATTGAATGTCAAAAAAATGTAAATTTGACATCCCGTAATTGGCTTTTATAGAATCACAGTTTATTTTTACATTTCTCAGTAAATTATAACAAAAAAAGGAGGTGATTTTATAATGTACATGGTCACAGTTGATGTTCCTAAATGTGAAGGATGTGAAGAGTGTGTCAATATATGCCCTCAGGCTGTATTTAGAATGGTTGATGGCAAGTCAGATCCTTACCAGAGTAGTGAGTGTGTTTATTGTGAGAGCTGTCTTGGTGTATGTCCTACATCAGCTATTACAATTACAGAAATGTAAGCTACTTTAATCTATAAAGGCAGGACTTTTAATAAAGAGTCCTGCCTAATTTATTGGCATACTAATTGCTTATTTACAACTCTCTTTTTATGTGTTACAATTTCTAAATAAAGAATCAGGAAAGTTTCAAATGATAATATTTTCTAAAATTTTCTCTAAGGGTATATGGATATGACAAAGGGTCATTTATTATTTATTTTGTCTTTGTTTTTGGTAATGGTTTCATTTTATTTTTTAACCAGCCATGATGGTATTTTAAACCCTAAAATTACCTATGGTGATAATTCTTTTATGGAAGATATAGTAATTGAACAGAAAAAGGCAGGAAGTCTCAATTGGAGATTAGAGGCAAAGAAGGCAATTCATATCACTAATGATGATATCAAGCTTGATAACATTGCAATAATATTACCAGGGAAAGATTTAAAAATAAATGCTGAAACAGCTTATTACAACCTAAAGACAAAAGATTTTAAAATCCCCAATGAGGTTTCTGTGTATGCAAAAGATTATGAAATTAAGGGTGCAGGGATTTATTGGGATTCTAATACAAATACACTTAAATCACAAAAGGACATAAAAATCATAGGAAAAGGTTTTACTCTTGAAGGTAATTCCTTGATTGCTACAAAAGACAAGGCAATGCTTGAACATAATGTCAAGGCAGTTTTTTATGGCAATTAAAAAGATTTTTTTCATATTACAAGTATTGATACTTTTTACTAATGTGACTTATGCCATTGATTTAAAAAAGGGCTCTTCTGAACCAATTGTAATAACTTCCAAGTCACTTTCTGCTGACAACAAGGAAAAGACTGCAGTATTTGAAGGCTCTGTGGTAGCAAAACGAGGAGATGTATTTTTACACTCTGATAAGATGAAGATTTACTATAGCGATGAGTCTGAAAGGAGTAACATCACAAAGATAGAAGCAGAAGGAAATGTTAGGCTTGTTAGAAATAAGAGTATTTTAATCTCTAAAACAGCAATATATCACGCTGTACCTGATGAGGTAGTTATCTTTACTGGTGACCCAAGGGCAACTGATGGTATTAATGTTATCACAGGTTCAAAGATCATTTATTATATCAAATATGACCGTTCAGTCGTAGAAGATAGCAAGGTTATAATTAATAATCGAGGTATAGAAGCAAAGGCAAAATAAATGAAATTATCCATAAATGGACTGTCAAAATCTTATGGTAAAAGATATGTTGTCAAAGACATTAACATTAATCTTTCATCAGGAGAAATTGTAGGGCTTCTTGGACCTAATGGTGCAGGCAAGACTACAACTTTTTATATGATAGTAGGTATGATAAAGCCTGATAGAGGCGAAATCCATTTGGATAATGAAGATATAAAGAATATGCCTATGTATATTCGTGCAAGAAAGGGGATTGGATATTTACCACAGGAGCCTTCAATTTTTAGAAAACTAAAGGTTAGGGAAAATCTTATTGCTGTCCTTGAATTAGCAAATATATATGATAAAGAAACTATTGAACAAAGGGTAGATAAGTTGATTGATGAGTTTAATCTAGGATCTTTTTCTGATAGAGAGGGATTTAGATTATCTGGTGGAGAGAGGAGGAGGGCAGAGATCGCTCGCTCTATTGCTTTAAATCCTAAATTTATACTTTTTGATGAACCTTTTGCAGGGATTGACCCCATTGCTATAAATGATTTAAAAAAAATGCTTATATATCTTAAATCAAAGGGGCTTGGCATAATTATTACTGACCATAATGTAAGAGATACCCTTTCAATTACTGACAGGGCTTATATAATAAACGATGGAGTTGTACTTGCTCATGGAAGTTCAAAGGAAATAATTAAAAATGATAAAGTTAGGTCAACTTATCTTGGAGAGGAGTTTAGTTTATAATGGCTCTTGAACACAGATTAGATCTGAGAATCTCTCAAAAATTAGTTCTTACTCCCCAGTTGCAACTTGCTATAAAATTATTACAACAAACACAGCTCGAATTAGTTGAAACCATAAATCAAGAACTAATGGAAAATCCTTTTCTTGAAGAAAATATTGATAATCAAGATGAATCATCCGTAGAAGTAACAGATTATTCAGAAAACAATCAATCAAATCAAGATTTTGATAGCGAAAGAGAGATTGATTACGATAAATTGTTGTCATTTAGTAACGACGAGTATTTTCAAGAAAGGGCAAGTGATGGCAGAGACTTAGGGTATTTTGGAACAGATAATGAGGAAATGCCATCATACGAGTCTTTTTATGCAAAAAAACCTGATATAAAAGACCATCTTTTGTTTCAGTTACGATTTGCTGATGGCTCAGAAGAATTAAAAAAAGTTGCACAAGCCGTTATTGCCAACCTTGATGAAGATGGTTATTTACGAGTCTCTGAGGAAGAAATAGCAAATGCAAGTAAAGAATTAATCATTAAGGGGATTAAATTAGTTCAATCTTTCGATCCGCCTGGTGTAGCAGCAAGAGACCTGCAAGAATGTCTTTTATTACAGTTGAAGTCTCTAAGTTTAGAGGGTACAATAGTTGAAAAAATAATAAGAGAACACCTTCAGGATGTGGAAAAAAGGAAATACCAAGCTATAGCCAAAAGATTGAATATTTCTGAAGAAGATGTCAAAAATGCTATAGCTATCATTGAAAAAAAACTTGAGCCAAGACCATGTAGTCAATACTCAAGTAACAAAGCTATTTATGTTATACCTGATGTCATAGTAGAACCTTTTAATAATGATTATAGAATTATAATAAATGATGAGAGGATACCTCGCATTAAAATAAGTAAGTATTACAAGAAACTACTTTATAATAGCTTAGAATTTGTAGAAGAAGAGTTTACAGGACAGTTTGATTTAAAAAAGCTATTTAATAGATTGCACAAAGATGGATTTATTCTTAATAACACCATTGAAGATTTGAATAGATTATTGAAAAACCCCAATTTTTATGAAAGGGTAATTAATAAATACATTAATCAAACTCCTTCAATCAAGATGAATGAATTGATTAAGTCATATAAAAGCAACAAAAAAGAAGACACATTAATGAGACTCAATAGATTAGTATTTGAAGAATATTATCCTGATATTTCCCCAAAAAATATAGACAAGAGGTTGCTTTCAAAAGAAGAAAGAGACTTTTTAGAAGAAAAATTTAAAAGGGCAAAAGATCTTACTAAAAGTCTTGATGAGAGGAATAGGACAATTTATAGAGTAACTGAAAGTGTCTTGAAGTTTCAGAGAGATTTTTTTGATTATGGCATACAACATGTAAAACCATTAAATTTAAGAGAAGTTGCTGATGATTTAAATGTTCATGAGTGCACAATTAGTCGTGCCACTTCTAATAAATGGCTTGCCTGCAATCATGGCATATTTAGTTTTAGGTTTTTCTTTAGTAGTTCTTTAAAGAGTGAAGAAGGCGATATATCTTCAACGGTGGTAAAAGAACATATAAAACAGATAGTAGCTGATGAGGACCCATTAAAGCCACTCAGCGATCAGACAATATCTGATTTGTTGAAGCAAAAAGGCATAACGGTAGCAAGACGGACTGTTGCAAAATATCGCGAAATACTAAAGATTCAACCCCAGCATAAACGCAAAAAATTTTGACAATTAAAAACAACAAAAGGAGGAGCGATTATGAACATTATTGTGAATGGAAGACATCTTGAAATTACTGATGCACTTAGAAAGTATGCAGTAGAAAAAATAGGGAGGTTTGATAAATATTTATCTAATATTAATGAAGCAGTAGTCACTTTAAGTGTTGAAAAATACAGGCATAAGGCAGAGGTGCTTTTAAAGGTTGATGGTGTAATGATTCAGGCAGAAGGGACTACTGGAGAAGTTTATTCTGCAATAGACGGAGTTGTAGAAAAACTTGAAAAACAAGTTTTAAGACACAAGGAAAAGTTGCAATCTCATCGCAAGGGTAGTGATAGGAAGGTTTCTATGCCTAAATCAGAGATATATGAGGAAGAGAAGGGAAGGATAATTAAACATAAGAAATTTGATATGAAGCCAATGAGTCCCGAGGAGGCAGTTCATCATATGGAACTGCTAGATAAAGACTTTTTTGTCTTCGTAAATGATAAGACTGATGAATTAAATGTTGTTTATCGAAGAAAAGATGGTAACTATGGTCTTATTGAAAAATCTTAAACTGGACTTATGTCTTCTAACCCACTAAGGACTGTTGTATTAAGTGGGCTTTCAGGGTCAGGCAAGTCTATAGCCTTGAAAGCCCTTGAAGATGTTGGATATTATTGTATTGATAATCTACCTGCAAGTTTATTAAAACCCCTTTTTGAGACATTTAAAGATAGAAAGGGCACATCTCATATAGCAATTGGTCTTGATATTAGGGAAAAGGACTTTCTATCTGATGCATGTGAGGTGTTGAGTGAATTAAAAAAAGATTTTGTTATAGAGATTATATTTCTTGAAGCCACCGATGAGGTTATGATAAGACGATACAAAGAGACCAGAAGACCTCATCCACTCATTGCATCAAAAGAATTTACTGAATTAGCAGAAGCCATCATATCTGAGATTAAATCACTATCTCAATTGAGAGACAATGCAGATAGAATCATTGACACATCTAACTATAATCCCCATGAACTTCGTCGTTTTATCCAGTCGCTTTATTCTAAAAAGGATTCATCTCAAGATTTGACTATTACGCTTGTTTCTTTCGGTTTTAAATATGGAATTCCAAACTATATTGATATGCTCTTTGATGCAAGATTTCTCATAAATCCTCATTTTGTTGAACACTTGAGACATTTAAAAGGCACTGATAAAGCTGTTGCAGATTATGTGCTAAATAATGAAGAGACAGAGACTTTTCTGAAACTAATATTAGAGACACTAAATTTTGTTATCCCTCGTTATATTAAAGAAGGGAGGAGTTGTTTTACTTTGGCTATTGGATGCACAGGCGGAAGACACAGGTCTCCTGCAATCATATCGAAGATTTTTGAGAATATTGAAAAAAAATTTAATATCAAACCAACCATAACGCACAGAGACATAGATTTATGATGAAAGATAATTTGCCTATATATCTTGACCATAATGCTACCACTCCCATTGATAAAGAGGTCAAAGAAACAATTACAAATAGCCTTGATGTCTTTGGAAACCCATCGAGTATCCATTATTATGGTATAAAGGCAAAGGAATTAATTGATAGTTCTCGTCAATCAGTTGCATCTGTGCTATCTTGCAAAAAAGATGAGATAATTTTTACCTCTGGTGGTACAGAGTCTAACAATCTTGCAATCTTTGGGGTTGCCATTTTAAAAGGTAAAGGGCACATAATTTCATCATCTATTGAGCATCCTTCTGTGATGATGCCTTTAAAGAGATTACGAGACAATGGTTACACAGTCACATTACTGCCAGTTGATAGCAAAGGTTTAATTAACCCCGATGATGTAAAAAAGACAATTAAAAAGGACACAATCCTTATCAGCATAATGCATGCAAATAATGAGACAGGCATGATACAACCAATTAATGAGATTAGTAAGATTGCAAGAGATAAGGAGATATTATTCCACAGTGATGGTGCACAATGTGTGGGCAAGATTGAGACAAATATGGATAGCCTTGGTGTAGATTTATATACTGTTGCAGGTCATAAGTTATATGCTCCAAAGGGGGTAGGTGCCATATTTTTAAAAGGAGGTGTCAAGATTAGTCCTTTTTGTATCGGTGCAGGGCACGAAAAAGGTATAAGACCTGGCACAGAGAATACAATTGGTATTGTAGGACTTGGAAAAGCTTGTGAGATTGCAAAAAGAGATTTTGCAGAGAGGTATAATCACAATAAATTACTAACAAGCAGAATATATGAATCCTTTCTCTCAAATTTATCAATCAAATTAAATGGTTCAATTAATGATCGTTTGCCCAATACCCTTAATGTCTCAATAAAAGGTATTTCTGCAAATGAATTAGTCTATAAATTAAAAGATAAAGTAGCACTTTCATCTGGATCTGCTTGTCATTCAGGTGTGTGTAAACCATCGCCAGTTTTAAAGGCAATGTGTTTGAGTGATGAAGATGCCTTATCCGCAATCAGGATCAGCACGGGGAGGGGAAACAGTCTTGAGGACATCAATTTGGCTTTAAAGGCTATTTATAATTTTATTCGACTTGGCTATAAAAAAAAGTAATCGTTTGACATCTTGACAAATTTGTGAAAGTTTATGGTATTTTTGTTGCAATTAAAAAAAATAAGAAGGTGAGGACATGTTAGAATTCAACAGTTGGTATTTTGTGTTGTTGGCTAATTTTTTAATTCTTCTTGTTGTTCTTAATTCTATCCTCTTTCGGCCCCTTAAAAAAATCTTAAAAGAGCGTGAGGGGACTATCAATGGTATGCTCAACGAAGCAAAATCAATGATTGATAAGAAAGATTCAATGTTGAAAGAGTTTAAGGCCCAACAGATGGAGGCTAAGGTAAAGGCAAAAACTATTTATGAAGCCTTGAGACAAGAAGGGCTAAAGACTCAAAAAGAGACTGTAAGTAAAGCAGAAGCAGAGGCAGTAGAGATGATTGAAAAGGCAAGGAAGGAACTTCAAGCCGAATGCGAAAGGGCAAAGGCATCCTTGAAGGCAGATTTAGAAAAGTTGTCAACAGAAATAATGAACAAGTTGGTGAAAGCATGATATTGAAAACAACTCATAGATCAAAATTACTTAAGTTAATAACAATTGCAATTAGTTTAGTACTTGCCTTAACTTTCTCAATTTTTCCAATGTGTGGGACTGTTTTTGCGGGTGGTGGAGAAGAACACGTGCATACATTGATGGATTGGGTGTGGAAGATTGTAAATTTTGGACTATTGGTTTTTATCCTTGTTAAATTTGTCAAAAAACCACTTCAAGATTTTTTGCAGCAAAGAAAAGAGACTATTGAGAAGACCCTAAAGGAAGCAAAGGAGGCAAAGGAACTTGCTCAAAAGGCACTTGCAGAGGTTGAGCAAAAACTTGCTTCAAAAGATAAAGAAATTGCCTCAATAGTAGATGGGGCGAAAGAGGCTGGAGAGATAGAAAGGACTCGCCTAATCGAAGAGGCTGAAAAGATGAAAGTTAGAATTATAGAACAAGCAAAGATGAACATAGATTATGAGCTAAGGAAGGCAAAGGAAGCTATCCAAAACGAGGCTGCAGAAGCTGCATTAATCAGGGCAGAAGAAATGATCAAAGAAAACATAACTGATAAAGATCAAGAAAGGTTATTCCAAGAATCTCTAAAACTTTTGGAGGGTAAAAATTGAAAAAGGTAAAAGGGATAAAGAAATTTGCTAAACAGCTCCTTAGTAAGATTGATCTTGCTGATGCACCTTTAACCATAGGACAGTTAAACACTGTTGCAGTAATGATGGACAAGGATAGGGACTTTAGGAATGTCTTAGTCAGCCCTGTCTTTAGTTCAGGTGAGGTTGAAAAGGTAATCACTATACTCGGCGAGAAGCTAAAGATGAGTGATAAGGTAGTAAGTTATCTCAAGCACATCAAGGAAGTAGGAGCCATAGTAGCCTTACCAGAAATAGTAAAATCAGCTTCACTATTGTATTTAGAAATGAAAAACAGGTTGAAGGCTGTCGTTATGAGTCCAGTAGAAGTTTCAGATGAAAACAAGAAAAAACTTGAAGAGACTTTAAAAAAAGTAACTGGAAAGGAGACAGAGATAGAGTATATAAAGGATGCTTCTCTTATTGGAGGAGTGAGGATTAAGCTCGGTAGCACAATGTATGATAGTAGTATTCAAGGCCAATTATGGCTTTTGAGAGATAAGCTTATAAAGGGGTGAAAAATGAATATTAAGGTAGAAGAGATTAGTCAACAGTTAAAAAGCCAAATCACTGACTTTGAGAAGAGAGTAGATGTTAGTGAGGTTGGTGTAGTAGTTGGAGTAGGTGATGGAATAGCGAGGGTTTATGGACTTGATAATTGCATGGCTTCAGAATTGATTGAGTTCCCAAATGGTGTATTTGGAATGGCTCTCAATCTCGAAGAAGACCTTGTAGGAACGGTTCTTTTTGGTGATGACAAACTTATCAGAGAAGGCGATATAGTTAAGAGGACAGGTAAGATCATGTCAGTCCCTGTGGGTGACGAGATGGTCGGAAGGGTTTTAAATGCTATAGGTCAGCCGATTGATGGGAAAGGACCAATCAACACAAAAAATACAAGAATCGTCGATGTTGTTGCCCCTGGTATAGTCGATAGACAACCAGTTAGAGAACCACTTCAAACTGGTGTAAAGGCAATTGATGCTATGATACCAATTGGTAGAGGTCAGAGAGAGTTAATCATTGGTGACCGTCAAACAGGAAAAACCGCTATTGCAATTGATGCAATAATCAACCAAAAAGGTGGAGATGTTATTTGTATATATGTTGCAGTAGGTCAGAAAAGAGCCAGTGTAGCTCGTGTAGTTAAAATACTTGAAGAAAATGGTGCAATGGGTCATACCATAGTTGTTTCAGCAACTGCAAGTGAGCCAGCACCAATGCAATATATTGCTCCATATACAGGCTGTGCAATAGGTGAGTATTTCAGAGATAATGGCAGACATGCACTCATAATATATGACGATTTAAGCAAACAAGCTACTGCTTACAGACAGTTATCACTTATTCTTAGAAGACCACCTGGTCGTGAGGCTTATCCTGGTGATGTTTTTTATCTTCATTCAAGATTATTGGAAAGGGCTGCAAAAATGAGTGATGAACTTGGCGGTGGTTCATTAACAGCATTACCTATTATTGAGACACAAGCTGGTGATGTTTCAGCATACATTCCAACAAATGTTATTTCTATTACAGATGGACAGATATATCTTGAACCAGACCTTTTCTATGCAGGTGTTAGACCTGCTGTTAACGTCGGTCTTTCAGTTAGCCGTGTCGGTAGTGCAGCACAGACAAAAGCAATGAAGCAAGTTGCAGGAACATTAAGACTTGACCTTGCACAATTTAGAGAACTTGCTGCATTTGCACAGTTTGGTGCTGACCTTGACAAAGCAACAATGGCACAGATTGAAAGAGGTAAGAGAATGGTTGAAATCCTCAAACAAGATCAATATGTGCCGCTTACAATGGAAGACCAAGTCATGCTTATTTTTGCAGGCACACAGGGACAACTTGATGATATACCAGTTGATGCCCTAAAGAGATTTGAGGCTGAATTCCTTGCTTTTATGGCTAATAAAAAATCTGACATAAGGAATGAGTTAAGAGATAAAAAGGCTATAGATGATTCAATTAAAGAAAGACTTTTGGCAGCCATAGGCGAATTTAAGAAGACCTTTGTTGTTTAATAATTCAAAAAAATGAAAGGAACAAGAGGTAGATAATGCCAGGCCTAAAAGAGATAAGAAAAAGAATTAATTCGGTCAAGAGTACAAAGCAGATTACAAAAGCCATGAAAATGGTTGCTGCTGCAAAATTTCGTAAGGCTCAATTAAGAATATTAGAATTAAAGCCTTATGCAGAAAAGATGGAAGCAGTTCTTTCGAGCCTTTCTTCTTCTGTTGGTTCAGGTCATCCACTTTTAGAAGCTCGTCCAGTGAAGAATGTTGAAGTTGTCATAATAACTGGAGATAGAGGGCTTTGTGGTGCCTTTAATACAAATGCAATGAAGATGGCTGTTAAGACCATAAAAGAACTTGAAGCTCAAGGGTATAAAGTCTCAGTAAGTTCAATAGGAAAGAAAGGAGTAGATCTTTTCAAAAGACGAGAGATAACTCTCAGAAAATCTTGGATTGGACTTTCAGGTAAGATATCTTATGCTATTGCACAGGAAATTGCTAAAGATTTTACAACTAATTTTATAGAAGGCACCTTTGATGAATTAATATTAGTATTTAATGAATTTAAGTCTGCTGCAATACAAAGGGTTAAGGCTTTTCAACTTTTGCCAATGGCACCGATAAGAGATGAAGGAAAACCCGATGATACCACAATAGACTTTATCTATGAGCCAAACCAGCAAGCAATCTTTGAAAGTCTAGTTCCAAAAAATATAGAGGTTCAAATTTTCAGAGCATTACTTGACTCACAAGCTGCAGAAGAGGCTGCGCGTATGACAGCCATGGAGAATGCTACAAAGGCTGCAAATGAAATGATTTCTCGTTTGACTCTAAAGTATAACAAGGCAAGACAAGAAAGCATTACAAAAGAGCTCATGGATATCGTTGGTGGTGTTGAGGCTCTAAAAAATTAAAGATATTAACATAGAGGAGGATTAAAATCGGCGATAGAACTAAAAAGCTTAATAAAATCAGCAAGTAAGATAGGAAGGGCTGGTGTGGAATTTTTATACG
>OGCL01000871.1_pt1 | contig 28942 bp, 27 predicted proteins | sample 1570041 | NCBI WGS metagenome assembly OGCL01 (sample SAMN06266162, study PRJEB24511) | hot springs metagenome | isolation source: Hot spring water | place: South Africa: Limpopo | collected 2015-06-22 | reverse complement strand
CGCCAGCACAGGCCGGCACCCGACTTGGCGACGACGTCGCGCTGGTCGATGACATAGACGCGTTCCTGGGCAACGGCGGAGAAGCCGATGCCGGCCAGCAGGGCCAGGGCCAGGGTTTTTTTGGCGATATTCTTGATCATAGTCTTCCCTCGTTGAAGAATTAGTTTACTTCCAGTGGCTTGCATCAGGATGAGACTTGACTTCCTGAGCTCACTTCCAACTTATTCTGCCATAGCGCTGCGCAGGCATCCAAGTGAAATTCCTTGCCTATGCGTAAAGTTTTGTGCTCAACGAGACATTTTCCGGCAATCCAGACATGACTGACCTGTTCCCTGCCGGCAACATGGATCAATTGGGAGAGCGGATCGAAGCAGGGCTGGCAAACAATATCCTCAAGACTGACTGCGCACAGGTCGGCTGACTTGCCGGCTGTGATCGATCCTGTAGTTGCCTCCAGGCCCAGTGCACGGGCGCCGTTGAGCGTTGCCATGCGCAAGACTTCGATGGCCGGCAGCGCGCTGGCGTCACCGCTCAGACCCTTGGCCAGCAGGGCTGCAAGGCGCATTTCCCCGAACATGTCCAGGCGGTTGTTGCTGGCGGCGCTGTCGGTGCCCAGTCCGATGTTGATGCCGGCCCGGTGCATCTCGGCGATACGGGCAAAGCCGCTGGCCAGCTTGAGGTTGGACGTCGGGCAGTGGGCGATGCTGCAGCCGGCCTCGGCCATGGTGGCGATTTCGGCGTCGTCGAGATGTACGGCATGAACCCCGATGAAGCCCGGGCCGATCAGGCCGAGTTCCTGCAGACGCTGCAGCGGGCGTTTGCCATGCTGGGCAACGGAATCGGTGATTTCCTGACGGGTTTCGTGGATGTGGCAGTGGATGGGCAGGTCCAGTTGCTCGGCGAGCGTGGTGATGCGCTGGAAGGTGCGGTCGGAGACCGTGTAGGGCGCATGCGGGGCCAGACAGAAACTGATCAGCGGATGGCCGCGAAAGGCTTCGCGGGCGGCCAGGCCCTTGGCGATGTAATCGTCGGCATCGCTGGCGTAATTGCCGGGGAACTCCAGCGTGGTGATGCCGAGCGCCGCGCGCATGCCGAATTCCGTCGCCGCCTGGGCGGCGGCGTCGGGGAAGAAGTACATGTCGTTGAAACAGGTGATGCCGCCGCGCAGCATTTCGGCGCAGGCCAGGCGCGTGCCGTCGAGGACGAACTGGCTCGATACATGCGCGGCTTCGGCCGGCCAGATGTGCTGCTGCAGCCATTCCTGCAAGGGCAGGTCGTCGGCAATGCCGCGCATCAGACTCATCGCGGCGTGCGTGTGCAGGTTGATCAGGCCGGGGATCAGGATGTGCTGGTCGAGTTGCCGGTGTTCGCGCGCCCGGTAGCGGCGGCGGGCTTCGGCGGCCGACAGGACGGCGAGGATGTGGCCGTTGTCGATGGCAACCGCGTGCCCGCTCAGGACTTCGTCGGTGTCTACGGGGGCGATCCAGCGGGCTTCAATCAGTAGATCGATGGTTTCGGGTGTCGGTGTCATGGAATTGGGCATCTGTACGCCGTGGGCGGCGTGGTAAACTAACAAATTACGCGTGCTACAACCAAACAAGGCGTCGGCAATACCGGCGCGGACACGAGAGACATGGATCAATTCGCCAAAGAAACACTGCCGATCAGCCTCGAAGACGAGATGCGGCGTTCCTATCTCGATTACGCGATGAGCGTGATCGTCGGCCGGGCGCTGCCGGATGCGCGTGATGGCCTGAAGCCGGTGCATCGTCGCGTGCTGTTCGCGATGCACGAACTGAACAACGACTGGAACAAGGCTTACAAGAAGTCGGCGCGTATCGTCGGCGACGTCATCGGTAAGTATCACCCGCACGGCGATTCGGCGGTGTACGACACCATCGTCCGCATGGCCCAGGATTTCTCGCTGCGCTACATGCTGGTCGACGGCCAGGGCAACTTCGGTTCGATCGACGGCGACAACGCGGCGGCGATGCGTTATACCGAAGTGCGCATGGCCAAGATCGGGCACCAGCTGCTCGAAGACCTGGACAAGGAAACCGTCGACTTCGGGCCGAACTACGACGGCTCAGAGCAGGAACCGCTGGTCCTGCCGACGCGCATCCCGAACCTGCTGATCAACGGTTCGTCCGGCATCGCCGTTGGCATGGCGACCAACATCCCGCCGCACAACCTCAAGGAAGTCGTTGCCGGCTGCCTGGCGCTCCTGGAGAACCCGGCGATCTCGATCGACGAGCTGATCGAGCACATCCCGGCGCCGGATTTCCCGACCGCCGCGCTGATCTACGGCGTGATGGGCGTGCGCGAAGGCTACAAGACCGGCCGCGGCCGCGTCGTCATGCGTGCCCGCACGCACTTCGAAGACATCGGCAAGGGCGACCGCCAGGCGCTGATCGTCGACGAAATTCCCTATCAGGTGAACAAGAAATCGCTGATCGAGAAAATTGCCGAACTGGTCAACGAGAAGAAGATCGAGGGCATTTCCGATATTCGCGACGAGTCCGACAAGTCGGGCATGCGCATCGTCATCGAGCTGAAGCGCGGTGAGGTTGGCGAGGTCATCCTCAACAACCTGTACAAGCAGACACAACTGCAGGACACCTTCGGCATGAACATGGTGGCGCTGGTCGACGGCCAGCCGCGCCTGCTGAACCTCAAGCAGATGCTCGAGTGCTACCTGTCGCACCGCCGCGAAGTCGTCACCCGGCGTACCGTCTACGAACTGCGCAAGGCGCGCGAGCGCGGCCACATCCTCGAAGGCCTGGCCGTCGCGCTGTCCAACGTCGACGAAATCATCGCCCTGATCAAGGCGGCGCCGACGCCGCCGGATGCCAAGCGCGGCCTGATGGAGCGCACCTGGCGCAGCCCGGTGGTCGAGGAAATGCTGCTGCGCGCGGCTTCCGACGTTTCTCGTCCGGACGGCTTGCTGCCGGAATTCGGCCTGTCCGAACAGGGTTACCGCCTGTCCGACGCCCAGGCCCAGGCCATCCTCGAACTGCGCCTGCAGCGCCTGACCGGTCTGGAGCAGGACAAGATCGTCGGCGAGTACAAGGAAGTCATGGCCAAGATCCTCGATCTGCTCGACATCCTGGCCCGCCCGGAACGCATCACCGAGATCATCGTCGGCGAGCTGACGGCGGTGCGCGAACAGTTCGGCGACGACCGTCGTTCGGAAATCGTGCTGCACACGCAGGAACTCGGCATCGAGGACTTCATCACGCCGCAGGACATGGTCGTCACCCTGTCGCACGGCGGCTACATCAAGGCCCAGCCGCTTGCCGACTACCGCGCCCAGCGCCGTGGCGGCCGCGGCAAGCAGGCGGCGGCGATCAAGGACGAGGATTTCGTCGATCACCTGTTCGTCGCCAACACCCACGACTACATCCTGTGCTTCTCCAACCGCGGCCGCTGCTACTGGCTGAAGGTCTTCGAGGCGCCGCAGGGCAGCCGGACCAGCCGCGGCAAGCCGATCGTCAACCTGTTCCCGCTGGAAGAGGGCGAGCGCATCAACGCTGTGCTGCCGGTCAAGGAATTTGCCGACGACAAGTACGTGTTCATGGCCACCCGCGACGGCACGGTCAAGAAGACGCCGTTGTCCGACTTCTCCAACCCGCGCAAGGCCGGCATCATCGCCGTCGATCTGCTCGACGACGACTACCTGATCGGTGTCGAACTGACCACCGGCCAGAGCGACATCGTGCTCGTCTCGAATGCCGGCAAGGCAGTCTGGTTCGACGAGGAAGACGTCCGGCCGATGGGTCGCGGTGCCCGCGGCGTGCGCGGCATGAAGTTGCAGGAAGGGCAGAGCGTCATCTCGTTGCTGGTCGCCGAGGATGACCAGCAGACGGTGCTGGTTGCCACCGAGAACGGTTTCGGCAAGCGCACCGTGCTCGCCGATTTCCGCCACTCCGGTCGCGGCACGCAGGGCGTCAAGGCGATTGCCGATTCCGAGCGCAACGGCATCGTGGTCGGTGCCAAGCTGGTTGGCGACGACGACGAGGTGATGCTTATCACCACCGGCGGCGTGCTGATCCGTACCCGCGTTTCGGAAATCCGCGGCATGGGACGGGCGACGCAGGGGGTGACGCTGATCTCGCTTGATGAGGGCGAGAAGCTGGCCGGCCTGGAGAAGGTTGCCGAGTCGGTCGCGGAAAATGACGCCGAAAGCGAAACCGCCGTCGAAGGCGAAGCGCCGGCAGCCGACGAGCAAGGTGGAGAAGCCTAAATGACGCGTATCTGGAATTTCAGCGCCGGTCCGGCTGCACTTCCCGAGGAAGTCCTGCGCCAGGCGCAGGAAGAACTGCTCGATTGGCAGGGCGCCGGTTGCAGCGTCATGGAAATGAGCCATCGCGGCAAGGAGTTCATGTCCATCCTGGCGCAGGCCGAAGCCGACCTGCGCGAGTTGATGGGGATTCCCGAGCAGTACAAGGTGCTGTTCCTGCAGGGCGGCGCCACGCAGCAGTTTGCGCAGATTCCGATGAACCTGCTGGCCGGCCGTTCGGCCGACTACATCGTCACCGGCTCGTGGTCGAAGAAGGCGGTCAAGGAAGCGCAGCGCATCGGGAATGTCCGCGTCGCGGCGACGACCGAGGATAGCGGCTTCACCCGCCTGCCGACGGCCGAGGAGATCAAGCTTGATCCCTTCGCCGCCTACCTGCACGTGTGCACCAACGAGACCATCCACGGTGTCGAGATTCCCGCCCAGCGCATCGCCGACACCGGCGTGCCGCTGGTTGCCGACATGTCGTCGCACATCCTGTCGCGGCCGGTCAATGTCGAAAAATTCGGCCTGATCTATGCCGGCGCGCAGAAGAACATCGGCCCGTCAGGCGTGACCCTGGTCATCGTTCATCGTGACTTGCTCGGCATGGCGCCGCTGAACATCCCGACGGTGATGGACTATGCGGTGATGGCCGAGAATGGTTCGATGCTGAACACGCCGCCGACCTTCGGCATCTACATCGCCGGCCTGGTCTTCCAGTGGCTGAAGAAGCAGGGCGGTCTGGCCGGCATCGACGCGATCAACGCCGAAAAGGCGCGCATTCTCTACGAGTGCATCGACAACTCCGGCGGTTTCTACACCAACCCGGTCGATCCCGACTGCCGTTCGCGCATGAACGTGCCGTTCGTGCTGGCCGACGCCGCGCTCGACGCGCCTTTCCTGGCGGCGGCCAAGGACGCCGGCGTGCTCGGCCTGAAGGGGCACAAGTCGGTCGGCGGCATGCGTGCGTCGATCTACAACGCCGTCTCGCTTGACGCGGTCAAGGCGCTGGTCGGTTTCATGAACGATTTCGCCAAGCGGAACGGGTGAGCGCATGAACGACGATCTGCAGAAGGCCCTGGCCGGCGTGCGTGCCGATATCGACCGCATCGACGGCGACATCCTGCGCCTGTTGAACGAACGTGCCCGCTGCGCCCAGCGCGTCGGCGAGATCAAGGCCGAATTCGGCGACGCCGGCTTCATCTACCGCCCGGAGCGCGAGGCGCAAGTGCTGCGTCGACTGCAGGACGTCAATCCCGGGCCCTTGCCGAACGAGAACATCACCTTCTTCTTCCGCGAGGTGATGTCGGCCTGCCTGTCGCTCGAACAGCCGCTCGGCATCGCCTTCCTCGGCCCGCTCGGTACGTTCTCCGAGTCGGCGGCGACCAAGCATTTCGGCCACGCCGCCCGTCTGCTGCCGCTGGATTCGATCGACGACGTTTTCCGCGAAGTCGAGTCGGGCCATGCCCACTACGCCGTCGTCCCGGTCGAGAATTCGACCGAGGGTGCGGTCGGCCGGACGATGGACCTGTTGCTCGGTACCTCGCTGAAGATCTGCGGCGAAGTCGTGCTGCGCATCCACCAGAACCTGCTGTCCAAGGAAAGCGAGCTCGGCGCGATCACCCGCGTCTATTCGCATGCCCAGTCGCTGGCGCAGTGCCATGAATGGCTGAATCGCATGCTGCCGCAGGCGCAGCGCATCTCGGTCGGCAGCAATGCCCAGGCGGCGCAGAAGGCTGCCGAGGAGCCCGGTTCGGCAGCGATTGCCGGCGAGGCTGCGGCGGCTCGCTACGAACTGGCCAAGCTCGCCGAGAGCATCGAGGACGAGCCGAACAACACCACCCGTTTCCTGGTCCTCGGTCGCCACGATACCGGCGCCTCCGGACGCGACAAGACTTCGCTGATCATGTCGGCGGCCAACCGTGCCGGGGCGCTGCACGCGCTGCTGGCGCCGTTTTCCGCCAATGGTGTGTCGATGTGCCGGCTGGAGTCGCGGCCGGCGCGCAATGCCCTGTGGCAATACGTCTACTACGTCGATATCGAAGGCCATTGCGACGAGCCGGCGGTCAAGGCCGCGCTCACCGAACTGGCCGGCAACGCCGCCTACCTGAAAATCCTCGGCTCCTACCCGGTTGCCGTCTTCTGAGGAATGTCGATGTCCCTCACTGAACAAGCACTCGCCTACGTCCGCGCCATCTCACCCTACCAGCCGGGCAAGCCGATCACCGAACTGGCCCGTGAAATGGGCATCCCGGTGGACAGCATCGTCAAGCTTGCCTCCAACGAGAATCCGCTCGGTGTCAGCCCGAAGGCGAAGCGTGCGGTGGAAGCGGCGCTGGCCGGTGTCGAACGCTATCCGGACCAGTTCGAGCTGATCGCCAAGCTGGCGGCGCGCTGCGGCGTTGCCCAGAATCAGGTGGTGCTCGGCAACGGCTCCAACGACGTGCTCGACCTGATCGCCCGCGTCTTCCTCGCCCAGGGCCGTTCGGCGGTGTTCGCCCAGCATGCCTTCGCCGTCTATCCGCTGGCCACGCTGTCCACCGGTGCCGAACTGATCTGCGTGCCGGCCAGGGATTTCGGCCACGATCTCGACGCGATGCTCGCCGCGATCCGTCCGGACACCCGTGTCGTCTGGATCGCCAACCCGAACAACCCGACCGGCAACTTCCTACCCTATCCGGAAGTGCGCGCTTTCCTTGAGCGCGTGCCGGCCGATGTCACGGTTGTCCTCGACGAGGCCTACAACGAATACATCCCGCCCGAGGCGCGCGTCGATACCGCGGCCTGGGTCGCCGAATTCCCGAATCTGGTGGTCTGCCGCACCTTCTCGAAGATCTACGGCCTGGCCGGTCTGCGCGTTGGTTACGGCATTGCCTCGCCGGCGGTGGCCGACCTGATGAACCGCGTCCGCCAGCCGTTCAACGTCAACAACCTGGCGCTCGCCGGGGCGCTCGCCGCGCTCGACGACGAAGAATTCCTGCAGGCCAGCTACGAACTCAACCGCCACGGCATGGCGCAGATCGTCGCCGCACTGGAAAAACTCGGCCTGGCCTACATCCCGTCCTACGGCAACTTCGTCACCTTCAAGGCCGGCGACGGCGCGGCGGTGAACCAGAAGCTGCTGCAGCAGGGCGTCATCGTCCGGCCGATCGGCGGCTACGGCATGCCCGAGTGGCTGCGCGTGACGATTGGCACCGAGGTCGAGAACGCGCGCTTCATTGCGGCGCTGGAAAAGGCCCTGTAAATGGACGCCGGTCAGCCCGAGTTCGGCAAGATCGTCGTTTTCGGCACCGGCCTGATCGGCGGTTCCTTTGCGCTCGGGCTGAAGGCGGCCGGCGCCGTCGAGGAGGTGGTCGGTTTCGGCCGCACGCCGTCGACGCTGCGCGTGGCGCAGGAACTCGGCGTCATCGACCGCGCCGGGATCAACCCGGCGCACGAAATCGGCGATGCCGACATCGTCCTGGTAGCGACGCCGGTGGCGCAGATGCCGGAAATCTTCGCCCGCATCGCGCCCTATCTCGGGCCGAACACCATCGTCACCGACGGTGGTTCGACCAAGGGCGACGTTGTCGCGGCCGCCCGCGCCGCGTTCAAGGGCCACATCGGCAAGTTCGTGCCGGCGCATCCGATTGCCGGCGCCGAGAACAGCGGGCCGTCGGCCGCAAGGCACGACCTTTATCAGGGCAAGAAGGTCGTCGTCACGCCGCTTGACGAGAACAACGACGAGCGCCTCGACCGCGTCAAGCGCGCCTGGGCGCTGTGCGGCGCCGACATCTACGAGCTGACGCCGGAAATGCACGACCGCGTCTTCGCCGCCGTCAGCCACCTGCCGCATCTGCTGTCCTTCGCCCTGGTCCATGACCTGGCAGTGCGCGACGACGCCGAGCTGTTCTTCACCTTCGCCGCTTCCGGTTTCCGCGATTTCACGCGGATCGCCGCCAGTCATCCGGAAATGTGGCGCGACATCTGCCTGGCCAATCGCCAGGCGCTGCTCGGCGAACTCGACAGCTATCGCGCCCAGCTCGACGACCTGCGTGACGCCCTCGACAAGGCCGACGGCGAGCGCCTCGAAGATGTCTTCGGCATCGCCCGTCAGGCGCGCCGGGAGTGGGCGGGAAGCTGAGCATGCGGCGGCTGCGCGCGCTGCTCTGCGGACTCGCGTTGCTGTTCTCGCTGCCGCTCGCCGCCGCGCCACCGGAACTCCTGCTGGCCAACGTTTACCGCGACGGCATCGATGTTTCCGCTTATCTGGTCAGCGAAAAGCTCGACGGTGTGCGCGCCGTCTGGGATGGCGAAACGCTGCGTGCTCGCAGCGGCTACCGGGTCAATGCGCCGGCATGGTTCACCGACGCCTTGCCGAAAACCTCCTTGGACGGCGAACTCTGGCTGGCCCGTGGTCAGTTCGACCGGCTGTCCGGCATCGTTCGCCGGGATGAGGCCGTTGATGAGGAATGGCGCCAGATTCGCTACATGATCTTCGAACTGCCGGGAGCGCCCGGCGATTTTTCCGAGCGCGCCGGTCGCATTCGGGAAATTGTCGCCGCCGCCGGCTTGCCCTGGCTGGAAGCCATACCGCAAGCCCGGGTGTCCAGCCGGGAAGCGCTGCAGCGGATGCTGGTGGAGACCGTCAAGGCTGGCGGAGAAGGCCTGATGCTGCACCGCGCCGATGCGCCCTACGAAACCGGGCGTTCCGATACCCTGCTCAAACTCAAGCCCTGGCTCGATGCCGAGGCGGTCGTCATTGCGCATCTGCCGGGCAAGGGAAAATATGTCGGGCTGATGGGCGCCTTGCGGCTGCGTATGCCGGACGGTCGAGAATTCCGACTGGGCACCGGATTTACCGATGCGCAACGCAGAAATCCACCACCGCTTGGCGCGACGGTCACCTACCGTTATCGCGAATTGACGCCCAACGGCCTGCCGCGATTCGCCAGTTTCCTGCGTATTCGTCAGGAATGACCCTGGCCTAGGTTAAAATCGCCGTTTTATTTCAGACAACGCTATTCATGATCCTCGTCACAGGTGGCGCCGGCTTCATCGGCAGCAATTTCGTTCTTGACTGGTGCGCGCAGCATAACGAGAGCGTCATCAACCTCGATGCCCTGACTTACGCGGGCAATCTGGAAAATCTCGCGACGCTCGATGGAAATCCGGCGCATGTATTCGTCCGCGGCGACATCGGCGATTTCGATCTGGTCGCCAGACTGCTTGCCGAGCACAAACCGCGCGCAGTCATCAATTTTGCCGCCGAGTCGCATGTCGATCGCAGCATTCATGGCCCGGAAGATTTTATCCAGACCAATATCGTCGGCACTTTCCGCCTGCTGGAAGCCGTGCGCGCCTATTTCGGCGGGCTGAACGAAACCGACAAGGCCGCCTTCCGTTTCCTGCACGTGTCGACCGACGAGGTGTACGGCTCGCTGGCCAAGGACGATCCGGCCTTTACCGAGACCAACCGCTACGAGCCGAACAGCCCGTACTCGGCGAGCAAGGCGGCGTCCGACCATCTGGTGCGCGCCTATCACCACACCTACGGGCTGCCGGTGCTGACCACCAACTGCTCGAACAACTACGGCCCTTACCATTTCCCGGAAAAGCTGATCCCGCTGTGCATCCACAACGCGCTGGCCGGCAAGCCCCTGCCGATCTACGGTGACGGCCAGCAGATCCGCGACTGGTTGTACGTCAAGGATCACTGCAGCGCCATCCGCCGCGTCCTCGAAGCCGGCCGGCTGGGCGAGGTGTACAACGTCGGCGGCTGGAACGAGAAGGCCAATCTCGACGTGGTGCACACGCTGTGCGCGATCCTCGACGAATTGAGCCCGCGTGCCGACGGCAAGTCGTACCGGGAACAGATCACCTTCGTGACCGACCGCCCGGGCCACGATCGCCGCTACGCCATCGATGCGACGAAGCTGGAGCGCGAACTCGGCTGGAAACCGGCCGAAACCTTCGAGACCGGCATCCGCAAGACGGTCCGCTGGTATCTGGACAATCAGGATTGGGTGAAAAACGTCACCAGCGGCGCTTATCGCGACTGGCTGGGCAAACAATATGGAGAGAGCGCATGAATCTTGGGAAAAACGAGCGCAAGGGCATCATTCTCGCCGGCGGTTCCGGTACCCGCCTGTATCCGGTCACGCTGGCCGTTTCCAAGCAATTGCTGCCGATCCACGACAAACCGATGATTTATTACCCGCTGAGCACGCTGATGCTGGCGGGTATCCGTGACATCCTGATCATCTCGACGCCGCAGGACACGCCGCGCTTCCAGCAACTGCTCGGCGACGGCAGCCAGTGGGGCCTGAACCTGCAATACGCTGTGCAGCCGAGCCCGGACGGCCTCGCGCAGGCCTTCATCATCGGCCGCGAATTCGTCGGCAACGGTGACTCGGCACTGGTGCTCGGTGACAACATCTTCTACGGTCACGAATTCGCCAACGACCTGGCGGCTGCGGGTGAGCAGGCCGACGGTGCGACCGTGTTCGCCTACCATGTCCATGACCCCGAGCGTTACGGTGTCGTCGAATTCGATGGCAAGGGGCGTGCGGTGAGCCTGGAAGAAAAGCCGAAACAACCCAAGTCGAATTACGCGGTGACCGGTCTCTACTTCTACGACAACCAGGTGCTCGACATGGCCCGTGACCTCAAGCCGTCGCCGCGCGGGGAACTTGAAATCACCGACATCAACCGCCTTTATCTTGAACGCGATCAGCTCAACGTCCAGGTCATGGGGCGCGGGCACGCGTGGCTCGATACCGGCACCCACGAAAGCCTGCTCGACGCGAGTCAGTTCATCGCCACGATCGAGAAGCGCCAGGGGCTGAAGGTGGCCTGTCCGGAAGAGATCGCTTTCCGCAAGGGCTGGGTCGATGCGGCGCAACTGGAAAAACTGGCCCAGCCGATGCTGAAGAACCCCTACGGTCAGTATCTGGCCGGGCTGCTCAAGGAACAGGTGTTCTGATGAAGGTCACACCGACAAAACTGGCTGGCGTGCTGATCATCGAGCCCCGGGTTTTCGGGGACGAGCGGGGATTTTTCTTCGAAAGCTTCAATCAGCGTGCCTTCGATGAAGCGGTCGGAGCTCATGTCGATTTCGTCCAGGATAACCACTCGAAAAGCAGCCGTAACGTACTGCGCGGGCTGCATTACCAGTTGCCGCCGAAAGCCCAGGGCAAGCTGGTGCGCGTCGTCCAGGGCGAGGTTTTCGACGTGGCGGTCGATCTACGCAAGGACTCGCCGACCTTCGGTCAGTGGGTGGGCGAAATCCTCTCGGCCGAAAACAAGAAACAGCTGTGGATTCCGGCAGGATTCGCGCATGGCTTCCTGACCCTGAGCGATACGGCGGAGTTCCTGTACAAGACCACGGATTACTATTCGCCCGAGCATGAGCGGTGCATTCGTTGGGATGATGCGGACGTGGGGGTCGAGTGGCCGCTATCCATGCCGCCGCTGGTTTCCGGAAAAGATGCCCAGGGATTGCCGTTCTTGGGGTTGGCGGATGTGTTCTAGCTGAGTGGGTGTCATGTTGGGGGGACTTTACACCAGGCTCAGGGGGAGCCCAGTACTTGCCACTTTCGCGCTCAGCCTGCTCCTGTCGTTGCTGGCACGGATGGGGAGTCTGATAAACCGCGATGGCATCCTGTACGTCGAAACTGCTCGGGTTTTTCTTGAGGGTGGTTTCGCTGCGGCAATGGCCGATTTTTACTGGCCATTTTTTCCTATCCTGTTCGCCGGTCTTGCGCACCTTACCGGGCTCGCCCTAGAAACCTCGGGGTATCTGCTCAATGCGCTTTTTATGGCCGGCGTCTGTGCCTTTCTGGTTGATATTGCGCGTCGTCGTTTCCCTGACGCAATCTGGTTCGTTGCTCTGGTCGTTCTCGCAATACCGGGGTTGAACGAGTACCGGAACGAGTTGTTGCGTGAGTATGGTGCATGGTTCTTTTCCATGCTTGCACTCTGGCTGGCGATTCGTTTCGACGAGCGGCCGGGGTGGCTTCTGGCACAATTGATTTTGCCAAGTCTTGCTGTTGCAGCCTTGTTCCGGCCCGAGGCAGTCGTCCTGTACCCGGCGATTGTCCTTTGGCAAGCATGGTCCAGCCCGGCCGCTGAGCGCGCTCGTCGCTTGGCGATGATCGCGGGGCCGGCGTGTCTATTCGGCGTGTTTTTCTTGGCCTATTTTTTGGGTAGTCCTGTGTACGAAAAAAGTCGTCTGGCCAGCGATGTGGTTCGGTTTGGCTTTCAGGGACTGGAACAAAAGGTTCAGGCTGTCGCGGCTGTACTTCCGGCATATGCCAGTGAACAGGTCAGAGGTATTCTGATCTGGGGGTCGTTGGCCATCATCCCCGAACGATTCCTGGCAAAGTTGGGCCTGTTCGCCCTTCCTTTGCTCCTGCTACTTTTCAGTGGGCGGATGGTTGATGCCGTGAAACGAAATTCCCTATTGTCCTGCGCGTTTCTGGCCCACATACTTGTATTGTCGGTTTTTGTGATAGGGATGCAGTTTCTGGCCGGGCGTTATGTCGCATTACTGTTTCTCTTTAGTGCGCCGGTGATTGGGTATGGTATCTGGTGTTTCGTCAGTGGCAGACCTCGCTGGAAAATTCCGGTTGTGGCCCTACTGCTAGCGCTTATGTTCGCCAATGTGATTTATTCTGAGCCGGCCAAACAGCATTTTGTGGATGCGGGCAAGTGGCTTTCCGCGAATGTTCAGGACTCACCTCGTATTTACATTGAAAGTGGGCGTACCTTGTATTACACGGGGTGGCGGCCCATGCGGCGCTGGTATACCGAGGATCGTCAGGAATTGGCCGAATTGATTAAGGAAGGTCGTTTTGATCTGTTGGTACTGGAGGTTTCGCGCAAGGAAAAAGAATTTGACCAGTGGGTACAGGAAAGTGGCGTGGAGGTATTGACGCGCTTTTCTCATCCCAATGGGGACGCCGTGATTGTTGTTCGGCCAAAGGTAAATCAAGGTTCGGCACCGATCGGGTAATGGGGGCAGGGGTGATTTTAAAAGAACCTGCTGTGTGGCATAATTCGCGCCGATTCTAGGGCTTGTCCTGGCTGTCGCTGCGCTCCCAGTTAGATTTTTGGCCGGATTGACATTAATTGCCGTTTGCTGGGCGAGCGCTTTCCCGGTGTTTGTTTTTCTCGTCACGTTACAGGATGCTTTGGCACCTCTAGTGTAGGCAACAGGACGGATTGGTCTCTATGAAGGTTTTGGTGACAGGTGCCGATGGGTTCATTGGTTCGCATTTGACGGAAGCCCTGGTTCGTCAGGGTTATGACGTGCGCGCCTTCGTCCTGTACAACTCGTTCGGCTCCTGGGGCTGGCTGGATCATTCCCCCGCCGAGATCAAGTCGGCTATTGATGTGTTTGCCGGCGATATCCGGGATCCGCACGGGGTGCGCACCGCCATGCAAGGCTGCGACGCGGTCCTGCACCTGGCGGCACTGATCGCCATTCCGTACTCCTATCATTCGCCCGATACCTACGTCGATACCAACATCAAGGGCACCCTGAACGTCCTCCAGGCGGCCAGGGACCTTGGCGTTTCCCGGGTGATTCATACCTCGACCAGTGAGGTGTACGGCTCGGCTCGCTTCGTGCCGATCACCGAAGAGCACCCCCTGCAGGGGCAATCGCCTTACTCGGCGTCGAAGATCGGCGCCGATCAGCTTGCCTATTCCTTCTACGCTTCCTTCGACCTGCCAGTGGTCATCGCCCGCCCCTTCAACACCTATGGGCCGCGCCAGTCGGCCAGGGCGGTGATCCCGACGATCATCACCCAAATTGCCAGCGGCGTGCGCCATCTGAAACTCGGTGCGCTGCATCCGACCCGCGACTTCAACTACGTTGCCGACACCGCCGCGGCCTTCATCGCGGCGCTGAGGAGCGAGCGTGGTTTGGGCGAGGTGGTGAATTTCGGTTCGAATTTCGAAATCTCGATCGGCGATACCGTCAGGACGATCGCCGAAGTCATGGGCGCCGAGATCGACATCGAGACCGATGCGGTGCGCCTGCGCCCCGGCAAGAGCGAAGTTGAGCGGCTATGGGCGGACAATCGTAAGGCGCATGAGCTGTTCGGCTGGCGGCCCGCCTATGGCGGGTTGGACGGTTTCCGCAAGGGGCTCGGTGAAACCGTGCACTGGTTCCTCGACCAGAACAATCTGGCGGGTTACAAGGCCGGTCGCTACAACATCTGATGTCACCGGAAAAAGGGCTGAGATTGAAAACCCTGATCATCGCCGAGGCAGGCGTCAACCATAACGGCGACATGACCATGGCGTGTGCGCTGATCGACGCCGCGGCGGATGCCGGTGCCGATCTGGTCAAGTTCCAGACTTTCGACGCCGACCGGCTGGTCACCGGCAACGCGCGCAAGGCCGACTATCAGACGAAGACGACGGCGGCCGATGAGTCGCAGCGCGACATGCTCAAGCGCCTCGAACTGAGCGCGGCCATGCACGAGCAGCTCATCGCCCACTCAGCCCGGCGCGGCATCGAGTTCTTCTCGACCGCCTTCGACCTGGACAGCCTGGACTACCTGATGGGGCTTGGCATGGCGCGCATCAAGGTGCCCTCGGGGGAAATCACCAACTTGCCCTACCTGCGCAAGGTGGGCAGCTACGGCAAGCCGGTGATCCTGTCGACCGGCATGGCCACTCTGGGCGACATCGAGGCTGCGGTGGCCGTGCTCGAGGCGGCGGGTACCCCGCGCGACCGGATCACCGTGCTCCATTGCAGCACCGAGTACCCGGCACCGATGGCCGAAGTTAACCTGCTGGCCATGCCGGCACTGGCCCGGGCTTTCGGGGTTCGGGTCGGTTATTCGGACCACACCGAGGGCATCGAGGTCGCCATTGCCGCGGTCGCCCTGGGCGCCTGCGTCATCGAAAAGCACTTCACCCTCGACCGCAGCTTGCCCGGCCCGGATCATCGGGCCAGTATCGAGCCCGACGAACTGGCGCGCATGGTCAGCTCGATCCGCAACATCGAACTTGCGCTCGGGGACGGCGTCAAGCGCCCGTCCGCCAGCGAGGAGAAAAACCGCCTGGTGGCGCGCAAGTCGCTGGTGGCGGCCCGGGCAATTGCCAAGGGCGAGCTGTTCTCGGAGGAGAATCTGGTGGCCAAGCGCCCGGGAACCGGCATTTCGCCGATGCGTCTCGACGAGTGGCTGGGCCGCCCGGCGGCGCGGGACTTCGCGCCCGACGAACAGATCGAGCCGTGATGCGCCGCATCTGTGTCGTTACCGGAACGCGCGCCGAATACGGCCTGCTGCGTTGGTTGATGCGGGACATCGCCGACGATCCCGAGCTGTCGCTGCAAGTCATCGCCACCTGCATGCATCTGGCGCCGGAGTTTGGCGAAACCTACCGCGAAATCGAAGCGGACGGCTTCGTCATCGACCGCAAGGTGGAAATGCTGCTCAGCGGGGATACCCCGTCGGCGATCGGAAAATCGATCGGCCTCGGGGTGATCGGATTCGCCGATGCCTTTCAGTCGCTCTCGCCCGATCTGGTGGTCGTGCTCGGCGACCGCTTCGAGATACTTGCCGCGGTCAGTGCCGCGCTGGTCGCACGTATTCCGGTGGCCCACCTGCACGGTGGCGAACTTACCGAGGGGGCGGTCGACGATGCCATCCGTCACGCGATCACCAAAATGTCCCAGGTCCACTTTGTCGCCACCGAAGCCTATCGGCAGCGCGTCATCCAGCTTGGCGAGACGCCGGCCCGGGTGCATTGCGTCGGTGGCCTGGGGGTCGACGCGATCATGCGCCAGCCCCGCCTGTCCCGCGAAGCACTTGAGGCCTCGCTGGATTTCCGTTTCCGCGAGCGCAACCTGCTGGTGACCTTTCATCCGGCGACGCTCGATGCCGCCTCACCGGCGGGGCAGATGGCCGAATTGCTGGCGGCGCTGGCGCCGCTGGACGATGTCGGTCTGCTGTTCACCTTGCCCAACGCCGATGCCGGCGGGCGGGAACTCACGCGCCAGGTCCAGGCTTTCGTCGCCGGGCGCAGCAACGCGCGGGCATTCGCCTCGCTGGGCCAGCAGCGCTATCTGTCCTGCATGGCCCTGGTCGACGGTGTGGTCGGCAATTCCTCCAGTGGCCTGCTCGAAGCGCCATCGTTCCACGTCGGCACGGTCAACATCGGCAGCCGCCAGCAGGGGCGGGCCCAGGCCAGCAGCGTGATCAACAGCGAGGTCGACCGCAAGGCCATCGGCGAGGCCCTGGTGACGCTGTTTTCGGCCGAATACCGGGGCAAGCTTTACAATGTGGTCAATCCTTACGGGAATGGCGGCGCGAGTACGCGCATCGTTGCCGAAATCAAGCGACTGGAACTGGATGAACTGGTGAAGAAGACGTTTTATGACCTGCCGACGGTCGCCGGGGGTGAAGTTTCATGAGTCTGCCCGAACACCTCTGGCGCAAGACGCTGCTGTCGCCGGACCGGCTCATTCGTGACGTCATCGCCAACCTCAACGAGAGCGGGCTGCAGATCGTGCTCGTGGTCGACGAAGGTGGCAGATTGCTGGGCACGGTCACCGACGGCGACATCCGCCGCGGCCTGCTGCGCGGGGTCCAGATCGATTCTCCGGTCACTACTGTGATGCGGGCCAACTCGCTGGTCGTGCCGCCGGAAATGGGGCGGGAGATGGTCGTGCATCTGATGCGCGCCAACAAGCTGCGCCAGCTTCCCGTGGTCGACAATGCCCATTGCGTGGTCGGGCTCCATCTATGGGATGACGATACCCCGGGCGAAGTCCGCGCCAACACCATGGTGATCATGGCCGGCGGTCTGGGCAAGCGCCTGCGTCCGCACACCGAAACCTGCCCGAAGCCGATGCTGCCGGTCGCCGGCAAGCCGATGCTTGAACACATCATCGAGCGTGCCCGCGCCGAGGGCTTTCGCCACTTCGTGCTGGCCGTGATGTATCTCGGCCACGTCATCGAGGATTACTTCGGCGACGGCTCGCGCTGGCAGGTGCGCATCGACTACCTGCGCGAGAATTCCCCGCTGGGCACGGCCGGCGCGCTGGGCCTGCTCGACCCGCAACCCTCCCTGCCTTTTGTCGTGACCAACGGCGATGTGCTGTCCGACATCCGTTACGGCGAGGTGCTCGATTTTCACGTCCGGCATGGCGCCGCTGCCACCATGGCGGTGCGCCTCTACGAGTGGCAGCATCCCTTCGGCGTGGTCCAGACCAACGGTGTCGATATCGTCGGCTTCGAGGAAAAACCGGTCAATCGCACCCACATCAACGCCGGCATTTACGCGCTGAGCCCGCAGGTGCTGGCCCACGTCAAACCCAATACGCCGCTGGACATGCCCAGCCTGTTCGAACAACTGCACGACGAAGGCCAGCGCACGGTGGCCTTCCCGATGCACGAGCCATGGCTCGATGTCGGACGGCCGGACGATCTCGCGCTGGCCAACAAAACCTAGCGAATGCTGAACTGGAGAATCTTGATATGTCCTTAGTCACCCCGGAGTTGCGTTGGTGTTCGAACTGTCTCGCAATGTCGACTCGCCCAAGGATCACCTTTGACGAGCGCGGGTACTGCAACGCCTGTCGCTGGTCCGAGACGAAGAAAACCCTGGACTGGGATGCCCGGCTTAATGAGTTGCAGCAACTCCTCAACCGGCATCGCAGGAACGACGGTCGATTCGACTGCCTGGTGCCGGTCAGCGGTGGCAAGGATGGTTCCTATGTTGCCTACAATCTGAAGCACAAATATGGCATGAACCCCCTTGCCGTCACGGTAACTCCGGCGCTACCCCTGGAGCTCGGAGACAGGAACCTGCGCGCTTTTGTGAACAGCGGGTACAACCATATTTCCGTCAATCCGTCGTACGAAGCCATGCGCAGGTTGAACAAGGCCGGTTTTGTCGAAATGGGCTTTCCGTATTACGGCTGGCTGATTGCCATTCATACGGCGGTCATCCATGTGGCAATGGGGTTCGGAATCGGCCTGATTTTCTACGGGGAAGACGGCGAAGTCGAGTATGGCGGATCGACCGAAACGGCCAAGGACCCGATTTACGATGTGAATTACCAGAAAAAGATCTACCTCGAAGGCGGGTACGAGAAGGTGCTCGAAAGCTGTGGCCTTTCGGAGAACGAATTGCAGTTCTTCAGGTTCCCGGCCGCCGAGGTGCTGGATCGGCATCCCATCGATCTGACTCACTGGTCCTACTATGAGAATTGGGATCCGTACCGGAATTATCTGGTCGCCAAGGAGCACTGCGGCCTGCAGGAAGCCGATGCTTCAAATGCCGGCACTTTTACCAATTTCGCGCAAAACGATCAGGCGCTTTATGCCCTGCACACTTACCTCATGTACTTGAAGTTCGGCTTTGGCCGAGCCAACCAGGATGCAAGCATCGAGGTCAGGCGTGGGGCGATGGACAGGCAGCAGGCACTCAATCTGGTCCGTCTCTACGACGGTCATTATCCGGAGGAGTTCATCGACCTGTACCTCGATTACTACCAGATGAGCAAGGCGGAATTCGATGCCGTCCTTGATCGCTATGCGAATCGCGCGCTCTTCGAAAAGATCGATGGTCGCTGGATGCCGAAATTTCAGGTTGTTTGATGACGAAAAAGACAGTGACCGTTGTTGACTACGGAATGGGCAATATCTGCTCAGTGGTCAGCGCATTCGATTACCTGGGGTGTGAGGCGCTTGTGGCCAGCGACCCGGATCAGGTCGCGAACGCGGATACCTTGATCCTGCCTGGTGTGGGCTCGTTCCGCAAAGCCATGGCGTCGCTGCGCGAGCGCGAACTGGACCAGGCGCTGTCGCACGCGGTCCTCAATCGCGGTCGGAAAATCCTGGGCATCTGCCTGGGTATGCAATTGTTGGGGGAGAGAGGGTTCGAGGATGGCGAGACTTCCGGTCTGGGCTTGATTCCTGCCGCAGTCGAACGGTTTTCCGTCGAAGAGGTCGGCGGTTCGAAGATCCCCCATGTGGGTTTCAACAGTGTCAAGGTGCCGCCAGCAAGCCGCTTGATGGCTGGGTTGGCGGCGAATGCCGATTTTTATTTCGTGCACTCGTATCGGATGCTGCCGGAAGGTCTGCCGGGCCTGGTTGCCAATTGCGTCTACGGTATCGAGTTCCTGGCAGCGTACGAGCACGAGAATATCTTTGCGACCCAGTTCCATCCGGAAAAGAGCCAGTCAAACGGCTTGTTGTTGCTGAAAAACTTCATTGAGTGCACCTGACATGCTCAAGAAGCGCCTGATATTCACGCTGCTCTACTCCCGCGGTCACTTCATGCTGAGTCGCAATTTCCGCCTGCAAAAGGTGGGCGATTTCAACTGGCTGCAAAGAAACTACGATTTCTCGCATATCGCGTATTCAATCGACGAGTTGGTGGTTCTCAACGTTGATCGCGAAGCTGGTTATCAAAAAGAGTTCGGCGACGTGCTGAAGTTGCTGGCAAAAGGTTGTTTTGCCCCGATCGCAGCTGGCGGTGGCGTGCGCACGATAGAAGATGCCCGCGCTCTGCTGCGTTCCGGGGCGGACAAGATTGTTCTCAATACGCCGCTTTACGAATCCCCGGGACTCGTCAGAGCGCTTGCCGCGGAGTTTGGCCAGCAGTGCATTGTCGGTGCGGTCGATGTGAAACGCTCGGAAGGCAAGGGATACACGGTTTTTTCCCGCTGCGGCGCGGCTGAGCTTGAGGGCAGCCTGCCGACATGGATCGATCGGATTTCTGCCGAGCCGGTCGGCGAAATCTACCTGAACTCGATTGATCGGGACGGTACAGGTCAGGGCTACGACTTCGGCATCCTGGATTCAATCTCTCAGGAGATTCCCGTTCCCGTGATTTTTGCCGGCGGGGTTGGCAATGCCGCTCACCTTGCCGCCGGGCTTGCCGATCCAAGGGTCGACGCTGTCGCGACGGCCAACTTGTTCAATTTTGTCGGCGATGGACTGAAACAGGCCAGACGAGCCCTGATCGATGGCGGCGTGAATCTGCCTTTGTGGGATGTCGGGCTGATGGAGCGTCATCTCGCGCCGGTCCGGGAAGCGGGCCAGTGATCGCGCGGGTGCTCATCGTCGGTTACGGCAGCATCGGCAGCCGGCACCTCAGATTGGCGAGGCAGTTGCTGCCCGCGGCCGACATACGCGTACTGCGCCACCAGCCAGACGACTTCGTGCCTGAATACGCAAACGGTTGTTTCCACGATCTGGCAAGCGCCCTGGCTTTTGCGCCGCAGCTTGCCGTGATTGCCAACCCGGCGCCATTCCACTTGCCGGTGGCCTTGCCTTTGGCGGAACAAGGTGTCCACCTGCTGATCGAAAAACCGCTGTCCGATTCCGCCGCGGATATTTCCCGTCTGATTGAAGTCTGCCAGCACCGGCAGTGTGTCCTGATGACTGGTTACAACCTGCGCTTCCTTCCTTCGCTGACGCGCTTTCGCGATCTTGTCCGCAGTGGGGAGCCCGCCGGGAAGATCAGCTCCGTCCGCTGCGAAATCGGCCAGTATCTACCGTCATGGCGGCCGGGCGTGGATTACCGCAAAGGCGTTTCGGCCCGCAAGGCGCTGGGCGGCGGGGCACTGCTCGAATTGAGCCATGAGATCGATTACCTGTGCTGGATCTTCGGTCGGGTTGATTGGGTCAGGGCGGCCTTGTTGCGTCAGGGGGATCTGGAGATCGACGTCGAGGATTCAGCTCATCTCCTGCTCGGTTTCGAGCCTGCCGCCGACGGCCATCAACTCGTCGCTGCCCTGAACATGGACTTCATTCGACACGACACCACCCGTAGCTGCGTGGCCATCGGATCTGAAGGCAGCCTTCGCTGGAACGCCTTGACCGGTTGCGTCGATTTTTTTGCTCGGGGCGCGGCCAATTGGCAGACGATTTATTCGCACGCACCCCAGCGTGACGAAAGTTATATTGCCGAGTGGCATCATCTGCTGCGGCTGGTTGAGCATCGCGAAACGCCGTTGGTCAGCGGGGAGGACGGCTTGATGGTGATGGAAGTCATAGATGCGGCGCGCAGGGCCTCGGATTCCTGCGGCCTTGAGCGGATCATTCCGGGGAAATGATGAAGGCGACAGCTTTTATATTTGCGCGTGGTGGATCGAAGGGCTTGCCCGGGAAGAATATTCGCCCCCTGGGTGGCAAACCCTTGATTGCATGGTCGATTGAGCATGCGCTGTCGGTTCCTCGAATCGATCGCGTCATCGTATCCACCGATTCGGAAGAAATTGCGGCGGTGGCAAGAGCCCATGGCGCTTGCGTACCATTCATGCGTCCTGCCGAACTGGCGGCCGATCACTCCCCGGAGTGGCTGGCCTGGCGCCATGCACTGAATTTCCTGCAGCTTACCGAGGGCAGGTTACCGGATGTGATGGTGTCGGTTCCGGCGACGGCACCGCTGCGGCAACCGATAGACATCGAGAACTGTCTGGACGAGTATGCGAAAGGTGATGCCGATGTGGTGATTACCGTGAGCGAAGCGCATCGCAGTCCCTATTTCAATATGGTCAGGGAAAACGCCGATGGCAGCGTTGGCCTGGTGATACCACCCACTTCGGCAATTGCCAGGCGTCAGGATGTCCCGGTAGTTTACGACATGGCAACGGTGGCCTATGTGGTCAGGCCTGAATTCGTTTTATCCAGCGATGCCATCTTCAAGGGGCGGGTTCGCGCGGTCCTGGTGCCGAAGGAACGTGCCATTGATATCGATACCCTGTTTGATTTTCGGTTGGCGGAATGCCTGTTGGGTCTGGGTTGTGAATGAACGGCACCTGTTATGCCTGCCAGCCGTCCCGACAAATCACTGGAGAATCCGGATAAATGAAGCTAGCTGAGTTGATACAGCGCTACCGGTTCTGGCGTGATGCGGACCGCATCGGGCCTGACATGCTGGGAACGCATTGGCGCTTGTATTTCAAGAGCACGATGCGAGTCTTGTGCCGTCAGAAATTCATGGCCTTCGGCGAAGGCGCCGAATTCAGGCCGGGTGCCTACGCGGAATCCTGTTCGAAGATCGGGATCGGGCGCAATGTGGTGATCAGACCGGGGTCCTTCCTTTTTGCGGACCCGACCGAGGGTGGCGGCGGGATCGTCATTGAAGATGACGTGCTCATTGGTCCCTGTGTGCATTTTTACACCAATAATCATGCGTTCTCCGATGTGACAGTGCCGATAATCGATCAGGGCTACCCGAAGCCGACAACCGAAGACTCGATCACCGTAAGGCGAGGCGCCTGGATTGGTGCGGGCTCAATCATCCTGCCTGGGGTCACGATTGGCGAAAACGCGGTTGTCGGGGCGGGTTCGATTGTGACCCGCGATGTTCCCGCGTATTCCGTAGCGGTGGGAAATCCCGCACGGGTCTTGAAAACGATGAAGAGTGTCTGAATGATTTCACTGAATAATAAGTTGGTTGTAGTTACCGGTGGCGCCGGTTTGCTCGGGCGCAGCTTCGTTCGTGCTATTGCCGGATCCGGCGGGCGTGCCGTGATTGCAGACGTCAGTTTTGAAGCCGCGAGTAAGCTTGCGGCGGAACTGGATCGAGAGTTCCCGGCACGGGTCCATGCCGCCTCCCTCGATATCACCAGAAAGGAATCCGTTTGCGCACTGATAGCTGATTTGCAGGAACGCTTCGGCACGGTAGACGCCGTGGTCAACAACGCCTATCCGCGCAACAAGAACTACGGGCGCCGACTCGAAGAGGTGACCTACGAAGACTTCTGCGCGAACGTTGACAGCCATCTTGGCGGCTACTTCCTGGTCGCCCAGCAGTTCTGCATGGCGTTCAAGGCGCAGGGACATGGCAACCTGATCAACATGTCCTCGATCTACGGTTCGATGGCACCGCGCTTCGAAGTGTATGAAGGCACGCCGATGACGATGCCGGTTGAATACGCGGCGATCAAGTCGGCGGTGGTGCACCTCACCCGCTATTTCGCCCAGTATTTCAAGGGGAACGGGATCCGGGTGAATTGCCTCAGCCCCGGCGGCATCCTGGCCAACCAGCCGGCCGACTTCCTCGCCGCCTACAACGCCCACTGTGCTTCCAAGGGCATGCTGGCGGCCGAGGACGTGGTCGGCACGCTGCTTTTCCTGTTGTCCGACGAATCGCGTTACATGACGGGGCAGAACCTCTTCGTTGACGACGGCTTTTCGATCTAGGCTTCAACCCCGGCGTGAGTTCGATCCGCAAGCGCTTCTTCTTTTCTGCCGGTGCGAACGCAGGTCGGGCGCTGATCAGTCTTGCCGTCGGGATGCTCGTGGCCCGCGGCCTGGGGCCGGCCGATTACGGAAACCTGTCCTACCTGCTGGGCAGCTTCTGGGCCATTCGGGCCTTGCTCGACCTCGGTTCTTCCAGCGCTTTCTACACTTTCATCGCCCAGCGTGGGCGTAGTTACCATTACTACGCGGCCTATTTCGCCTGGCTGGCCTTCCAGTTCCTTTTTTCGCTGGCGCTGGTGGCGCTGATCCTGCCCGCCGAGCTGATCGCGCAATTCTGGCTGGGGCTCGAACGCGAGCTGATCCTGCTGGCGTTGCTGGCCACTTTCCTGCAGAACCAGGTGTGGCTGACCGTGGTGCAGATGCACGAGTCGGTGCGCCAGACCATACGGATCCAGATGGCGGGCGTGCTCATCGTCCTGGTTCATATGGTGCTGGTTGCCGCGATGCTGTTGGGCGATTGGCTCAGCGTGCGCGCGGTGCTCTGGGCCATCGTCGGCGAGTACTTTGTTGCCGCCGCCTGGCTGTCGGTAACCTTGCGCAAATCGTATGCCGCAAGCGAAACTGAACCAGTGGCAGAAGAGCACAAGGCCGACGATTTCAGGACGGTGCTCGCGGCCTATGTCCGCTACTGCCGGCCAATGGCGGTGATTGCCGTATTTTCCTTTGCCTATGAATTTGCCGTTCGCTGGTTGCTGCAGCGATATGGCGGCGCTTCGCAGCAGGGCTTTTACCAGGTGGCGGCACAACTGTCGGCGATCAGCCTGCTGGCGAGCGTATCGATACTGAACATCTTCTGGAAGGAAATCGCCGAAGCCAACGAGCGCGGTGCTCGTGAGCGGGTTGCCGGTCTGTACCGGAAAACGACGCAGTCGCTGGTGTTTCTGGCGGCACTGGTTTCCTGCTTTTTCGCGCCATGGGCGGAAATGCTGGTCGATGTGCTGCTCGGGAGTGCGTATCATGCCGCCTGGCCGGTCTTGATGCTGATGCTGTTCTACCCGATCCATCAGGCGGTCGGGCAGATCAACGCGACCTTGTTCATGGCGACCGGGCAAAACTCGGTGTACATGAAAATCACGGTGGCCGGATTGCTGGTCAGCATTCCGGTCTCCTACGCGCTGATTGCACCGGCGACCGAGTCGGGCGGGATCGGACTGGGGCTGGGGGCCATGGGTTTGGCAGTGAGCACCGTCGGACTCAATTTCCTGTTCGTCAATGTTCAATCCTGGGTGATCTCGCGCTATTACGGAATTGCCGTTCAGTGGATTGAGCAGTTGGGAACCATTCTTCTCCTGTTGTTGATCGCTTATGTGTGCAAGTTTCTGGCGCTGGAGCTGCAGGCCTTGGTTCTGCCATCCTTCGATTTTTCCGGACGTTTGCCGATGATCGTCGGCATGCTTCTCACCGGTGTGGCTTACCTGGCGGCCAGTTTTGCCTTGGTGATACGTCTGCCTAAACTGATGGGAATGCAGCGGGAAGAATTGAATGGCTATCTGGCAAAGTTGGCCGGCGTACTGCGTCGGGGCAGAGCTTGAAATTGGTGCTGAAGAATTTCTTCATTTGCGAGTCGAGCGAAGAATGCGGGAAAAGCAAATTGAAGGAAGGTTGATACGAAAATGACTGGCAAGAAAACACTGCTGTTGCTACTGAAGAATCCGTTCTCGCCCCGGGATTATGAGCGGATGGGGATTGACGCGCTCAAGCAGCGCTTCGAACTGTCTATCCTGGATTGCTCATCGTGGCTGATGCCGCAGACCATGCGCCGGCGCAAGGTGCATCCGCCGATCTGCGATGAAGTGCTCCAGATAAACTCGCTGAAGGCGTTCCGGCAGTTTGTTGCAAAGACACCGGCCGGGGTGGCGATGGATTACGTCGGGCAGTTTTCCGCCCAGGCGATCATCATGTTCCATGTATTGAAACGCGCCGGATTCAAGATTGCCGTCCTCGATAGCGGCTCCGTGGCCTTGCCGCAGGAATGGCGACGGGTCAGCCTGTCCTGGCAGGGCCTCGTCTATGCCTACAAGAGCCGGGTGCTGGCGCGCGCCTTGAGCAAGCTGGGACGCAATCTGCTGCTGCGGGCCTTGCCGGATCAGTCTCCCGATATCGCGCTGGTGGCGGGGACTTCCTGGCAATCGAACCCGCGCTTCGTCAGTGCCGGGACCAAGATTCCGGCCCATTCGTTCGATTACGAGAGGTATCGCCGGGTCAATGCCGAGTTCGTTAGCTCGGACGAGCCGGGCTGGGCGCTGTACATCGACGAAAACCTGCCGTCGCACGAGGATAACGGCGAGCTCGGATACGACATCCCGGTGAGTTTCGAGCGTTTCTCCGTCTCGCTCAAACGCTTTTTCGATCAGTTCGAGCGAGAGAGTGGCCTGCGCGTGCGCATTGCGGCTTACCCGGCGTCCAGGAGTGAAGAGTATTACCGAAAGTTGTTCGGCGAGCGCGATGTGGTGTTCGGGCAAACGGCGGAGCTGATCAAGGGCGCGGCCGTGGTGTTCGCCCATGCATCGACCGCGATATCGTTTGCCGTTCTCTGGCGCCGCCCCCTGGTTTTTTTGGTCAGCGAGGAGCTGCGCAACAGTTGGTACATGCCCTGGGTGCTGGCGCCGCAGCGGGTATTGCGGGCGCCTCTGGTCGATATCGACGAAGAGGCAGCCGGTTGTGTTGTTGGGAAAGAGGGGGTGGTTGTGGATGCGCTGAGCTATGAAGCGTACGAGAACACCTACTTGCGTTCTCCAGATGCGGATGAGGCAAGTTTGTGGGATATTCTCGCGAAGGCTGTTTTGGAGCACGGCCCTCGGTGATTTTCTTGTCTGTACATTAATCGATTATTTTTTGATCGATGGTCTTTAATTTTCATGTTTTACGGCATATCGTGGGGGTGTAAATGAGTTTGATTAAATCCGCCCTCAAAGGCCTGGTGATGCCGCTGCTGTTCAGGTTCTGGTATCCAACTTGCGTCGTTCATTATGGCGCTATTGTCGGGGCAGGATCCAAACTCGGGCGTTTCAACGTGGTTTTCAAGGATGCAATTATTATTGATTCGACTCTTGGCGATCATACCTATGTGCAGCAACGCACAACGGTCAGTAATGCTGATATAGGTAAATTCGGCTCAATTGCAGCAGGGGTTACCATTGGTTTGTCTCAGCATGCAATGCAAGGTGTCAGTACGCATCCGTCGTTTTATCTGAAGAATACGCCTTTGGCTAAAACCTATTCTGATAGGGATTGTTTTGTCACTACCCAGAGAACGCTTGTTGGTCATGATGTCTGGATTGGGCAAAATGCAGTCATTATGTCCGGAGTAAAGCTTGGCACGGGCTGCGTAATTGCCGCCTGTGCCGTGGTGACGCGCGATGTCCCGGATTATGCTGTCGTCGCCGGGGTGCCGGCAAAAATAATCAAATATCGTTTTGATGAGAGCTTGCGTAGGGCTCTGCTTGAAAGTCAGTGGTGGTGCATGCCGGAACCGTGGTTGAAGGAAAATCATGCCTTGTTCAGCGAGCCGGAACGGCTGTTGGAGGCATTGGAAAGGCATCGCAATGATTCAAGGTTCGCTGATCAGGAAATCTGTGCATGACGGAAAAAGCAATAACGAACGAACAGTGGCATGAAGATGAAAAAGTCTGGTGGAATAAGTATGGCCACTACATGACCTTTCAGTGGACGCTCACTCCCGAACTCAATGAAGCCTTGCGCTCGGACATGAGGGATGACTACACCGATTTCCTGCATAAACCCTCGGGTTCCCTGCTGGACATTGGTTGTGGTGGCGGGTGGTTGTCGATGCATTTCGCGATGAAGGGAATGAACGTTCACGGTGTCGATCTATCCCAGGAACAGATCAACGATGCCAATGCATTGAAGGAAAAACACTCACTGCAGAACGTTTCGTTTGAATGCTGCGACCTTGTCCAATGGGACTGCCAGAAATTCGAACAAGGTTTTGATAGTGTTTTTGTCAGCGCCTTTCTGCATCACGTTCCCGAGGATGAACTCCAGATCATTTTCGACAAGATCGCGTCGGTTCTCAAGCCGGGCGGCAGGGTTTATCTGTACGAGCCACTTTGTGAATCCGCGCCGGGGCAGGGAAGCCCGGTTTCTCGTGGGGTTGATTTTCTTTACAAGGCTTTTGTGTACGTTTTTTCGACGCTCCTGCCCAAGCATCTCGGCTTATATAACGAGGAGTACATCCAGAATGTGGAGCGCGGTTACCAGATGTGCAGTCCGCACGAGCGCCCGGTTGAACTCGATGTCCTCAAGAAATGCTGTCGCGACTCGTTCGATATAATCGAAGTCAAGGGTCGCCACTTGTTCAGTCTCGGCTTTGCAATGCATTCCATGGGTTTGAAAGAGACAGCCCGTGCCATTTACTCGAAGATTGCTGTCGTTCTTTATTGGGCTGACAAATGCGTTTTTCGACTATTTCGCTGGTCGGATTTTTCGCAACCCAAGAGATTCATCTTGTGCAGTGTCAAATTGAAGCGGAGATGATGATTTGTTGACGAAGATCATCTCCTTTTTGCGCGGCGCTTTGGGTGGGGCCATTAGGCGCAGGGAAATGCAGAAGATTGCTGCTCAGGTCAAGATCGGGAAATGTACCTATGGTATTAATCCAAAGACGTTCCTGATTTTCAAAGATTCTGACAGGGTTCAAGTTGGAAATTTCTGCAGTTTTGCGTACGGCGTCAAGGTGATCGCCAGCGGTGAGCATGACTACGGAGCGGTTTCCAGCTTTCCGTTCTACGCCCATTTGATGAATCGAGGGGGGGAGAAGGATACTTTCAGTAAAGGGGAGGTCCGCATTGGCAATGACGTATGGATTGGTGCCAGGGCGACTATCCTTTCCGGGGTCACCATTGGCGATGGTGCCGTTGTGGCGGCCGGGGCAGTGGTCGCAAAGGATGTTCCTCCTTATGCCATCGTCGCTGGAGTTCCCGCGCGTGTGATCAAATACCGGTTTTCCGAGGAAACAATCAGCCGGTTATTGGCCATCAAATGGTGGGATTGGGAGATTGATCATATAAAAGCCAATGTGGATGATTTCTACATGGGCGTTGATGAATTTGTTGAAAAATTTTCCAGACATGATCCTGATCTTCCGGTGATGTCTGGCAAGACGGAAAATCCATAATTTCATGAAAAAAGTTCTAATCACCGGGGGGAGCGGTTTCATCGGATCGCGTCTGGCCTTGCGCCTGCTGGCAGCCGGACATGAGGTCAGGGTGCTGGATGCCCTGATTCCGCAGATTCATGGCGACGATCCCGAAGCTTCGCCCTTGTACCAGTCGATCCAGGGCAAGGTTGATTTCCACCGCGGTTGCATCACGGATCGTTCCCTGCTGGCCCGTTGCCTGCAGGGGGTCGATGCGGTCGTGCATCTGGCGGCGGAAACCGGGACCGGGCAGTCGATGTACGAAATCCAGCGCTATGTCGA
>OGCL01000870.1_pt1 | contig 28955 bp, 23 predicted proteins | sample 1570041 | NCBI WGS metagenome assembly OGCL01 (sample SAMN06266162, study PRJEB24511) | hot springs metagenome | isolation source: Hot spring water | place: South Africa: Limpopo | collected 2015-06-22 | reverse complement strand
AGCTTTCGACGCGGTCGCGCTGGCGCTTGGAGATCAGCGGGCCGATCTCGTTTTCAGCATCGTCGGCCTGGTTGAACTTGATGGTCGAGACGGCGCTGGCGAGGTCGGCGACGAAGCGATCGTAGATCTTGTCGGCGGCGTAGATGCGGCAAGCGGCGGTGCAGTCCTGGCCGGCATTGTAATAGCCGAAGGTGCGGATCGCCGAGACCACGGCGTCGATATCGGCATCGTCATGCACGATGACCGGGGCCTTGCCGCCGAGTTCGAGATGGGTGCGCTTCACGGTCTTGGCCGCCGCTGTCAGCACCTTCTTACCCGTTGCGATATCGCCTGTTATCGAGACCATCGCGATCTTCGGGTGGTTGATCAGCGCATTGCCGACGCTTTCGCCGCGGCCGAGCACGACATTGACCACGCCTTCCGGCAGGATATCGGCCATGACCTTGGCGAGCTTGAGTGCCGTCAGTGGGGTCTGCTCGGATGGCTTGAAGACGATGGTGTTGCCGCCGGCCAGCGCCGGTGCGAGCTTCCAGGCCATCATCATCAGCGGATAGTTCCAGGGCGCGATCGAGCCGATGACTCCAACAGCATCGCGGCGGATCATCGAGGTGAAGCCCGGGAGGTATTCGCCCGAGACCGGCGCCTGCAGCGTGCGGATCGCGCCGGCGAAGAAGCGGTAGCAGTCGACGATCGCGGGGATCTCGTCATTGAGGACAGCATTGATCGGCTTGCCGCAGTTCAGGCTTTCAAGGGCTGCGAAAGCGGCGGCGTCCTTTTCGATCGCGTCGGCAATGGCGAGCAGGTAGCCGGCCCGCTGGCCGGGGGTCGTCTGCGACCAGGAGACGAAGGCGCCTTCGGCAGCGTCGACAGCTGCCTCGACTTGGGTGAGCGAGGCTTCCGGGAGATCGACGATGACATCGCCCGTCTTGGGGTTCAGGATCTTTTCGTCCGTCTCTGTGCCGGCTTCGAATTTGGCGCCGATCAGCATCTGGGTGTCCATGTCGTTCTCCCTTTATCAGACTTCAATTGCGAGACCGGCGGCCACGGCCGCACGGATTCGGTGGTTCATCATTTGCCGCTGCCTGCGATCTGGTCGGTATCGCGGGTCAGATAGTAAGCCGCCAGGATCGGCAGGAAAGTGACGATCACGACAACCATCGCGACCACGTTGGTGACCGGGCGCTGGCGCGGGCGGATCAGTTCTTCGAGCATCCAGATCGGCAGGGTCGCCTGCTGGCCGGCTGTGAAGGTGGTGACGATGACCTCGTCGAAGGACAGTGCAAAAGCGAGCATGCCGCCTGCTAGTAGCGCTGTCGCAATGTTCGGCAGGATCACATAACGGAAGGTCTGGAAACCGTCCGCGCCGAGATCCATGGAGGCCTCGATCAGCGAGCCGGAGGTACGGCGGAAACGGGCCACCGCATTGTTGTAGACAACGACGACGCAGAAGGTCGCGTGGCCAACGATAATCGTCCAGGTGGAGAAGGGAATGCCCGCCAGCGAAAAGGCAGAGCGCAGTGATATACCCGTGACGATGCCGGGCAGGGCGATCGGCAGGATGACGAGCAGCGAGATCATTTCGCGACCGAAGAACTTTGAGCGCGCCACGGCGCCGGCGGCCAGCGTGCCGAGCACGAGCGCCATGGCTGTGGCAATGCTTGCCACCTTGACCGAGAGCGTCAGCGCCTCCCAGATGTCCGGACGGTTCCAGGCCACGCCGAGCCATTGGGTGGTGAAGCCCGGTGGCGGCCACTGGAAGCTCTTTTCCTCCGTGGTGAAGGCATAGACGAAGATCAAGAGGATCGGCAGATGCAGGAACGCGAGGCCTAGGCCGGCTGCGATCTTGAGCGAAAGGCCTGCGGATTGCGAGCGGTCAGAGCGCATCGAAGGCCCCCATGCGTTTGGCGATGGTGAGATAAATCCCCATGATGACGATCGGCACGACCGAGAAGGCGGCGGCGAGCGGGATGTTGCCGGCGGTGCCCTGCTGGGCATAGACGGCCTGGCCGATGAAGAGGCGCGAGGTGCCGACGATCTGCGGAATGATGTAGTCGCCCATGGTCAGCGAGAAGGTGAAGATCGAGCCGGCGACGATCCCGGGCAGCGCCAGCGGAAAAAGCACATGGCGGAAAGTCTGCCGGGAATCTGCGCCGAGATCGCCGGAGGCTTCGATCAGGTTGCCGGGCACGCGTTCAAGGGCCGCCTGGATCGGCAGGATCATGAAAGGCAGCCAGACATAAACGAAGACGATGAAGGTGCCGAGATAGCTGATCGACAGCGAATTGCCGCCGATCACGGGAATGGCGAGAATGCCGTCGAGCAGCCAGGTCAGATGCAGCTTGGCGAAGATCCAGGTGAGGATGCCTTCCTTGGCGAGGATCAGCTTCCAGGCATAGACCTTGACGAGATAACTCGACCAGAGCGGCAGCATGATGCCGAGATAGAAGACCGCCTTCCAGCGGCCCTTGGCATAACGCGCGGCATAGTAGGCGATCGGGAAGGCGATGATTGCCGAGGCGAGCGTGACCGTGGCCGACATCAGCAGTGTGCGCAGGATGATGTCGAAATTCGCCGGGCGCAGCAACTCGCCATAGGTTGCGAGCGTGAACTCGTAATTGATCAGACCGGAGAATTCGTCGATCGAGAAGAAGCTCTGCAGCAGAAGTGCCAGCAGGGAGCCAACATAGATGATGCCGAGCCAGAGCAGGGGCGGCACCAGCATCAAGACCAGCAGCAGGTTGGGCCGCCGCCAGAACAGATCCGAGAGCCGCCCCATCAGGCCCTGACGGCCAGGGGTAATGGCGGATGATGAGGTCGCCGTCATGCGGCCTCCTCCATGTAATGCAGGTCGGTGGTCGACCAGGAAATCCGGATGCTTTCGCCGGCTTGCGGTGCGGCGTGGCCGGCAGGCAACGAGAGGGTGAGTGCTGTTGCAGCCGTTTCGACGAAAAGCTTGGTGGAGGCGCCGAGGAAGCTTGCCGAGCGAACGGTTGCTTCGACACCGCCTTCGGAAGCAATGCGGATTGCCTCGGGGCGCAGGCTCGTCCAGCGGGCTTCACCGCCCATTGCCTTCATGGCTTCGGGCGCAATCACATTCGATGAGCCGACGAAATCGGCGACGAAGCGGGTGCGGGGCCGGTTGTAGATCTCGTGCGGCGTGCCGGCCTGAACGATCTTGCCGTCGTTGAAGACGGCGACGCGGTCGGCCATGGAGAGTGCCTCGCCCTGGTCGTGCGTGACGAAGACGAAGGTGATGCCGAGCGAACGCTGCAGGCTTTTCAGTTCTTCCTGCATCTGCTCGCGCAGCTTCAGGTCCAGCGCGCCGAGAGGCTCGTCGAGCAGCAGCACCTTCGGCTTGTTGACCAGTGCTCGGGCGAGCGCCACGCGCTGCCGCTGGCCGCCGGAGAGCTGGCCCGGCTTGCGGGTGCCGTAGCCCGGCAGCTTCACCATTTCCAGCGCCTTCTCGGCCTCGCGATGGCGTTCAGCCTTAGATACGCCTTTGACCATCAGGCCATAGGCGACGTTGTCGAGGATGTTCAAATGCGGGAAGAGGGCATAGTCTTGGAAGACCGTGTTGACGTTGCGGCGATAGGGCGGCACGCCTTCGGCGGTCTCGCCGAATATCTCGATGTGGCCAGCCGTCGGCTGTTCGAAGCCGGCGATCAGGCGCAGGCAGGTCGTCTTGCCGGAGCCTGATGGGCCGAGCATGGCGAAGAACTCGCCGGGTTCGACCGTCAGGTCGACGGCATCGACGGCTTTCACGCTGCCGAAATGGCGCGAGACCTTCGAGAAGGAGACGGCTGCGGACATGGTGGCTCCAGTTTTGATCAATGGCCCCTCATCCGCCTGCCACCTTCTCCCCGCAGGCGGGGAGAAGGGCGTGCTTCCGCCGGCCCCGCAGAGCGTCGGCTGGCAGCAATCAGAGCGGTGGCTTCGGGGCAAGTCCCCTCTCCCCGTTCACGGGGAGAGGGTTAGGGTGAGGGGCAAATACCCCGTTCGCGAGATCAACGTCCGCCGATCACGCCGATGTAGTCAGAAACCCAGCGGTGGTAGGGCACGCATTCGCCCTGGCTTTCGCACTTCGAAACCGGGGTCTTCCAGAACTTGATCTTGTCGAAGTTCTCGTAGCCGTTGTTCTTGCAGCCTTCGTCGCCGAGGAGCGCATTGCCCTTGCAGGCGGCAGGAACGGAAGGAACCGTGCCGAACCAGGCGGAAACATCACCCTGAACCTTGGGCGAGAGCGAATGCTCCATCCACATGTAAGCGCAGTTCGGATGCTCGCTGTCGACATGCAGCATGGTCGTGTCGGCCCAGCCGGTGACGCCTTCCTTCGGGAAGACCGAGGCGACGGGCTGGTCGGCCTTCAGGAGATTGACCTGGAAGGGCCAGGAGCCGGAGGCAACGACACCTTCGTTCTTGAAGTCATCGATCTGAATAAAGGCATCGTGCCAGTAGCGGCTGACGAGCTGGCGCTGGCCGCGCAAGAGATCAAGGGCCGCCTTGTACTGGTCTTCATTGAGCTCGTAGGGATCCTTGATGCCGAGTTCCGGCTTGTGGAACATCAGGTAGTTGGCGGCATCAGCGACGTGGATCGGGCCGTCATAGGCCTGGACGCGGCCCTTGTTGGACTTGCCGTCAGCGAGCGTCATCTCTTCGAAGACAACGTTCCAGCTGTCCGGGGCTTTGTCGCCGAAGGCCTTGGTGTTGTACATCAGGACGTTCGGGCCCCAGACGTAAGGCGTGCCGTAGTGGACGCCGTCCTTGGTGTGCCAGGGGGCGTTCTGCAGGCGCTCGTCGATGGTGCTCCAGGAGGGGATCAGCGCGGTGTTGATCGGCTGCACGCGCTTGCCGGCGACGAGGCGGAGCGAGGCATCGCCCGAGGCGGTCACGAGGTCGAAGCCGCCTTCGTTCATCAGGGCGACCATTTCATCCGAAGTGGCGGCAGTCTTCACCGAGACCATGCAGCCGGTCTTCTTTTCGAATTCGGTGACCCAGTCGAAATTCTTGTCTGTTTCGCCGCGCTCGATATAGCCAGCCCAGGCAACGATGGAGAGGGCGCCTTCGCCCGGCCCCAGTTCCTTCAGCGGCTCCTGGGCGACTGCCGCGCTGGTAAAACTCAGGACGGTGGCAAGGACAGTGCAAGACTTCAGAAGAGATTTCATCGCGAGGTCTCCCGGTTGGAGGGTCGCTTTTCCGTGACCCTTATTGTTCCCGGAACAAAAGTTGCCGCGAATTAACCGCATTCGCAAATTCATTCGTCAGAATGTCGGTATCGATTTTTCCGATGGGTGGCGTAAGGGTGTGCCGATTGCGTGGACCTAATTTTGGGTTGTATTCCACGCGTCTTGGATTAATCTGCGCGGGAGTGCGGGGGCGCGGTATGGTCACGTTTTCGAACGGGCTGATTCCTGGGAAGAATTGGTTCAAATTCATCGAGATGATTTCTGCGAAGACCGACGGGCGATGGTTCTTCCGTGGCCAGGGTGATGCAAGCTGGGCGCTTCAACCTTCCGCCGGTCGAGATGACAAATTGGGTGGCGCGGCGTATCGCAAAGAGGACGAAAAGGCCCTTTTCTCAGAATTTCAGCGCGAAGCAGTTCGCTTCCATCCGGAAATCACGACGGATCTCGAATTGTTGGCTCTCGCGCAGCATCACGGATTGCCAACCAGACTGCTTGACTGGACCGACAATCCGCTGGTGGCTGCGTGGTTCGCCTGCCGCCATTACGATGACGGCAAACCCGTCGTCATTCACATGATTCACTCGTGCCGCGACCATATAGACGCCAAGCCACAATTCGACCCGTTCGATGAAAACATGGCAGACGTGCTTCTGGTTCGGGTGCCACTGCGCGCTGCTCGCATTACGGCGCAGCAGGGGCTCTTCTCCCTCCATAGCGATCCCAGCGTAGCGTGGGACCCATCTCGGAGCACGAAGATCATTGATGCTTACGAACGACTTGACGTTCCGCACGATGAAAAGGCGTTCTTCTTTCGCATGTTGCATATCTTCGGTGTGAATGACGCTCGCATGATGGGCGGACTCGATGGTGTGTGTGACACACTCGCTGTCAGCTACAGGAGCAGGTGATATGGAGACAGAACCATCGGCATATTCTTCGAGCATTCGCGCACCAGACTGGGCGGATGATGCAACCTTCATCGCTCCCACGAGTTCAGGAGAAATTGAAGGACTTGTAGCGCAAGAGACCTCGAATGGCGGTGGCCTTTACCTCACATTAGGTTTAATCCGAGAGGATGAGCCCGCAACAACGGTTGGTACAACCATGACCAAAGCGCAGATTGTCGAAAATATTGCGGATGCGGTACGCGGCCTGGACCGGCAGACGATAGAACAACTTTCGCATTACAATACGGTCGTGCCGGAAGCGCGGTTGGTAACTGTCGAAGTTGAAAGTTCGTCGTTCGATGTCGAGGACGATGGGCAATTCAAAGGGCGGGCCAATCTTTTGGTGCGGGTGCCTTTCGAGGGCTTCGGCGGCAAGAGGGCCTCGACGCTCGCCTCGCTGGCGATTCCCACTTATGTCAAAGGCTCGGTGTCGGATAGCGACGTTTCGGTTCAGCAGATCCTGATCCGCGACTGACGTCTCTCCTCACCGCACCCGCCCACTGCGGCTCGCCTCGGCGATCCCCACGAAATCCCGCGCCGATTGCGGCAGGCTCGAGCCCTTGCGCCAGACCATACCGACCTGCACCACCGGCAGTGCACCGGACACATCGCGGCTTTCGATACGGTCGCCTTCGAGCGACCAGGGGCGGTAGACGAGGTCGGGGAGCAGCGCCACGCCGGCGCCTGTGGCGACGAGGCTGCGCACCGCTTCGACCGAGCGTGTACGGAAGGCGACATGGGGGCGGGCGCCGAGGGCCGACAAGAGCTTGCCGGTGTTCTCCTCGATTTCGTCGACTGTCAGCATGATCAGCGGCTCGCGGGCGATATCCTGCACGGAGATAATGTCGGCGGAGACCAGCGGGTGGCCGATGGGCAGCCAGAGGCGGTAGGGCGAAGTTTCCAGGATCTCCGCCTGCAGGGCCATACGGTCGCGCAGGTTGGAGATAACCATGACGGCGACATCCAGCTCGCCGCCGATCAGGAGATGTTCGAGATAGGAGCCGTTGTCCTCAATGGCCGAGACCTCGACCCCCGGGCAGGCGCGGCGATAGCGGGCAAGGAGGTCTGACAGCACATAGCCGGCAACCAGCGAGGTGACGCCGATGTTGAGCGTCCCGCCGGTATTGTTCTGGGTCTCGGTGAAGACATTGCGGGCATCCGACACGTCGGCGAGGATCTTCGTGGCGTGGCGGAGAAACTGGTGGCCGTTGTAGGTGATCGTCAGGCCGCGCGGGTGGCGCTCGAAGAGCTCGACGCCGAGATCGCCCTCCAGCTCCTTGATTGCCTCGGTCACCGAGGACTGGGAGATCGAGAGGTTCTGGGCGGCACGCGTGACCGATCCCTGCTCGGCGACGGCGACGAAATACTGCAGTTGGCGGAGGGTGAAGGCCATGGCTCTTTCAAGCATGCCGCCCGGCCCGAGGCAAGGCGGAGCCAAGCGGATGTGACAAGAGGTTGTCAGGTTGCAGGGCAGCTTTGCAAAACTGCACTAGGCAAGGCTCGCTCAGGGTGTAGGATCAAATCGCCCGCGCCGTTGGTTCGTCCACGGATCCTCCCTCGTGCAAAGCCCTCATCGCCCCATGAAATCGACGCCGCTCGGCTACCTCTTCACGTTTCTCGCCTTTTCCGTCTTCGCTATTCAGGATGGGCTTTCCAAACATCTCGGCGAGACGCATTCGCCGGTGCAGGTGGCCATGGTGCGTTACTGGGCCTTTGTCGCCTTTGCCATCTTTCTGGCGATGCGGTCGAGCGGCGGCTTGCGGGTTGCAGTCAACACCAAGCGGCCCTTTCTGCAGATCCTGAGGGGGCTCCTGCTGTTCACGCAGATCCTCGTGTCGATCGTTGCCTTCACCAAAGTTGGTCTTGCCCAGAGCCAGGCGATCTTTGCGGCGGGGCCGATCTTCGTTGCGTTGCTGTCGATGCCGATCCTCGGGGAGAAGGTCGGATGGCGCCGCTGGACGGCGATCCTGTTCGGGCTTGTCGGCGTTGTGATCATGCTCTCGCCCACCGGCGACGGCTTCAATGCCTATATCTGGCTGCCGCTGTTTTGCGCGGTGATGGGCGCTGTCTATGGGATTGCCACACGTCTTGTCAGCCGCGACGATTCGCCATCGACCAGTTTCTTCTATCTGGCGATCATCGGCTTCATCGGTTCGAGCCTGCTTGGGCCCTTCTTCTGGACGCCATTCACGCCTGCCGGCTGGGGCCTGATGATCGGGCTTTGCTGCACGGGCATCATCGGCCATCTCTCGCTCATCAAGGCCTACGAGAATCTCGATGCCGTCATTGTCCAGCCGATTTCCTACTGGCAACTTGTACTGGGTGCGATGATCGCCGTGACGGTATTCGGCGAAGTGTTGCGCTGGAACACGGTGGTCGGTGCCGTCATCGTCGTCGGTGCGGGTCTCTTCACCGTCTGGCGGGAATGGGTGGTGTCGAGGCGGACCAAGCGTGCCGAGGAAGAGGCGCGGGTCTGAGATGCTGCGGAGGTGTCATCCCTCCTCACCAATCTTTCGCAACTCCTCCAGGCCCACCGGGGCAACGGGCCGGAAATCCAGCCCAAAAACGCGACTTGCGCAATCGCGCCGGACGCGTTCGATCTGCGCCTTCTCGCCCCGTATGCGGGCGCGCAGGAGCGGGTCGCGGGTTCCTGACATTGCCATCGCCTTGTTGATCACCCAGCCATAGGGCTCGATGCTGGCGCGGCGCAGGTCGTCCTGCAAAGCTGAGGCCTCAGAAACCGGCGTCGTCTCTGGCAACGTCACGAGCAACACACGCGTATAGGTCGGGTCCTGGAGGCGCATCAGGGGGGTAATCATCCGCCCCGGCGCGTTGTCGTCGAGGTGACGTGTCATCTGACGATGGTAGGCGCCCGTCGCATCGAGGAGCAGCAGCGTGTGGCCTGTCGGGGCGGTGTCGATGACAACGAAGCTCGTGCGCGCTTCTCCGACCACGCGGGAAAACGCGTGAAAGACGGCAACTTCCTCTGTGCAGGGGGAGGCGAGATCCTCGCGAAGCAGCGCCTGCCCCGCTTCGTCCAAATCCCGACCCTTGCTCGCCATGATCTTGTCTATGTAGCGCGCCGTCTCTGCCTCGGGATCGATCCGGTCAACGGTCAGGCCGGGCATGGCGCCGGCGCCGACGACGAAGGACAGGTGGGCGGCCGGGTCGGTGGTGGTGAGATGTACGCTGTGGCCGCGTGCTGCAAGCCCGACGGCGACCGCTGCGGCTACCGTGGTCTTGCCGACGCCGCCCTTGCCCATGACCATCACGAGGCCCTTGCCGCTGGTGGCGATTTCATCCACCAGACGGGAGATGCGCGGTAGATCGGGGCTCGCGAAGGCTTCGTCGTCTGTATCAACGGAAGGGCCTGGGGCCGCTTCAGACAGAAGCCCGCGCAGGGCGGTAAGCCCCACCATGTCGAAGGATTTCAGCGCCACCTCGTCGCGGGGCAAGGACTTGAGGGCGGGCGGAAGCTCGGCAAGTGCCCTTGTCTGCTCTGCGGCGAAGGCCGCGGCCACGTGGTCGTCAGGGTCGGTTGGCGTGAAGCGGCCATTGATCGCGAGCATCTGGTTGGAAAGACCGAGCTCTGAGAGTTCGCCGGCCGTGCGGGCGGCTTCCCGGATCGCGCCGCGATCGGCGCGTGTCACAAGCACGATGGTGGTGCGGGCGGGATCACCGAGGCATTCCAGTGCCGTCCGGAACCGTTCCTCCTGCATCTTCAGCCCGGAATGCGGCCCAAGGCAGGAGGCGCCGCGTTCATTTGCTTCCAGGAAACCGGTCCAGGCCTTGGGCAGGCTGAGAAGCCGCAGAGTGTGGCCGGTCGGGGCCGTGTCGAAGATGATGTGGTCAAAGCGCGGGTCGTCGTCTGCCAGCAGGCCGACGAATTCGTCGAAGGCGGCAATCTCTGTGGTGCAGGCGCCGGAGAGCTGTTCGCGCACGGTGGCGCGGTCCTTCTCGCTCGCCCCCGGTCCCATCTGGCCGAGCACGCGCAGACGGTAGTCTTCGGCTGCCGTTTCGGGATCGATGTTCATGGCGAATAGGCGAGGCACACCCGGAACGGGGGTGGGATCGCTGCCGAGGTTTACGCCCAGCATCTCGTCAAGATTGGAGGCGGGATCAGTGCTGACAAGGAGTATCCTCAGACCCTGGTCCGCGAGCGCGATTGCGGTTGCGCAACTCAGCGAGGTCTTGCCAACGCCGCCCTTGCCGGTGAAGAACAGGTGGCGGGTGGGTTTCTGAAGCAGTTTCATCGTCGACATGAGCTCGGTTCTCGCGTTGATGAGGAGACCTTAGTGCGCAAGCGGCCCCATCGACTTGATCCATGCCAAGTGACGCGAGGTCAGATGTCTTCTGCCGCGGCGATGCGGTTCACGCCCCGGGCCTGCCAGAGGGTGCGGACGAAGGCGAGGATGAAGATGCCGCTCATGATCAGCACGATGGTCGGGGCAGGCGCGCTGTCGATGAAGAAGCTCAGATAGATGCCTGACAGCGACGAAGATCCGGCGACCGTAACGGCGGTGATCATCATCGCGCCGTAGCGTTTCGTCAGCAGAAAGGCGATAGCGCCGGGGGCGACCAGCATGGCGACCGAGAGGATGATTCCGACGGCTTTCAGAGCACCCACCACGACGAGCGAAAGCACCGCGAGTTGGCCGTAATGCAGCAGGCGGACAGAAAGGCCAATGGCCTGGGCATGCTGCGGGTCGAAGGCATGGACGAGCAGGTCCTTGCGGAGAACGATCAGGAAGAGAGTGGCAAAGAGGGCAATCAGACCAGTCTCGATCAGGTCCGAGGGTAGCAGGCCCAGCATGTCGCCGAAGAGGATGTGGTCGAGGTGCACTGCGCTTTCGACCTGAACATACAGCACCAGCCCGAGACCGAACATGCCGGAAAAGACGATGCCGAGCACCGTGTCTTCCTTGATGCGGCTGTTTTCCTTGATGAAGCCGGTAAGCAGCGCACAGAAGAGGCCGGCGACGAAGGCGCCGATGGCAAGCGGAATGCCGGCGATGTAGGCGATGACGACGCCCGGCAACACGGCATGGGAAACCGCGTCGCCCATCAGCGACCAGCCCTTGAGTACCAGCAGGCAAGACAAGAGCGCCATGGGGATGGCGATCATCAGCGTTACCACGAAGGCCGACTGCATGAAGGGAAGCTGGAAGGGCAGGAGGGCGAGTTCGAGGGTTTCGCTCATGCCGGGCGCTCCTCGGGCAGGTGGTGAGCGTCAGACACGATCTCTGAGGAGACCGGTTCCAGAGCTTCGCGGGCGCGGCTTTGGGCGGCCAGCATGCCGTGCTTGGGAGCAAACAGGAAAGCGGCGAGGAAGATCACCGTCTGCAGGACGACGATGATGCCGCCGGTGGCGCCATCGAGGAAGTAGCTCGCATAGGCGCCGACGAAGCTGGTGCCGGCACCGATGCCGAGCGCCATCAGGATCAGCCGCTGGAAGCGGTCGGTGAGCAGGTAAGCGGTGGCGCCCGGGGTCACGACCATGGCAATGACGAGGAATGCGCCGACGGTCTGCATGGCGGCGACGGTGGAGGCCGCAAGCAGGGTGAAGAAGATCACCTTCAGGCGTTCGGGTTTCAGGCCGATCGAGCGGGCATGGTTCTCGTCGAAGAAGGTGACCATCAGGTCCTTCCATTTCAGCGCAAGAACCAGCAGGCTGACGCCGCCGATCAGGATGAGCTGCAGGGTGTCGGCGGGCGTGATGGCGAGGATGTTGCCGAGCACGATGGTCTTGATGTCGATCGAGACGGGCGAGATCGAGACCATGAACAGGCCAAGGCCGAAGAAGGATGTGAAGATCAGGCCGATGATCGCGTCTTCCTTCAGCTTGGTGCGCTGGTTCAAGAAGAAAATGGCGAGGGCTGCCATGCCGCCGGAGAGAAAAGCGCCGAAGGCGAAGGGCAGGCCAAGCATATAGGCGCCGGCCACACCCGGCACGATGGCATGGGAGAGTGCGTCACCGATCAGCGACCAGCCCTTTAGCATCAGATAGGCCGAGAGAAAGCCGCAGACGCCGCCGACGAGCGCGCTCACCAGGATGGCGTTGCGCATGTAGTCGTAGGTGAAGGGCTCAACCAGGGTTGCGAACATCTGATGTTCCCGGTCTCGGCTGGCCATAGATGACGAAGGGGCGTTCGTCGTCGGTGATCACGGTGACCTCGCGGCCGTCATCGTCGTCATGCAGATCGCGCCCGGCCAGCACGAAGTGGCGCAGCGCACCGCCGAAGGCAGTCTTGAGGTTGTCTTCGGTAAAGGTGTCCTCGGTCTTGCCGGAGGCGATGATCGTGCCTTTCACGAAGACGGTCCGGTCGCAGAAGTCGGGCACGCTGCCCAGATTGTGGGTCGAGACCAGCATGACGCGGCCTTCATCGCGCAGGTCCTTCATCAGGCCGATGATCTGCTCTTCGGTTGTGACATCGACGCCAGTGAAGGGTTCGTCGAGCAGGATGACCTGACCTTCCTGCGCAAGCGCGCGAGCGAGGAAGACGCGCTTGCGCTGCCCGCCGGAGAGTTCGCCGATCTGGCGCTTGCGGTAATCCCCCATGCCTACGCGGGACAACGCTTCTTCAACCAACAGGTGATCGCGTTTCGAGGGGATCCGCAGGAAGTTCATGTGGCCATAGCGGCCCATCATCACGACATCTTCGACGAGGACCGGGAAGTTCCAATCGACCTCTTCCGCCTGGGGTACATAGGCAACGAGGTTTTGCTTGAGTGCCTGTCTGACGCTCATGCCGAGTACGCGGATCTCGCCAGCGGCGACGGGCACGAAGCCCATGATGGCCTTGAAAAGCGTCGACTTGCCTGCGCCGTTGACGCCGACAAGGGCGGTGATGGTTCCGGGCGGGATGGCAAAGCTCGCATGGCGCAAGGCCGTGTGGCCGTTGCGATAGGTGACCGTCACATCCTCTGCGGCGATCCCCTCGCGATTGCGTCTTGCGCCCGATCCCATGATCATCCGGCAAATCCCTTCACGATAGTCGAGACCGTCACCTTCAGGAGATCCAGATAGGTCGGGACCGGGCCGTCAGGCTCGCTGAGGGAATCTACATAAAGGACCCCCCCGTAGCGTGCCCCGGTTTCCGCGGCTACTTGGCTGGCGGGCTTGTCGGAGACGGTGCTCTCAGAGAATACGACGGGGATCTTGTTTTCGATCACCTGATCGACGACGGCCTTGACCTGCTGCGGCGTGCCCTGGCTGTCCGCATTGATCGGCCAGAGATAGAGCTCCTTCATGCCGAGATCACGGGCGAGATAAGAGAAGGCGCCTTCGCTCGTTACCAGGAATCGCTCATTTTCCGGGATCTTGGCAATTTCTGCCTTCATCGGCTCGATCTCGGCGCTGATCTTCTGGGAATAGGTTCTCGCATTGGCCTCATAAATCGCGGCATTGGCCGGATCGATGTCGGTGAGGGCCTTGCGAATGTTCTCGACGTAGATGAGCGCGTTTGCCGGCGACATCCAGGCATGCGGGTTGGGCTTGCCGTCATAGGCGCCGCCGGCAATGCCGATCGGCTCGATACCGTCGCTGACGGTGACCGTCGGCACGTCGCCGAGATTGGCGAGGAATTTCTCGAACCAGGCTTCGAGATTGAGACCGTTGCGCAGCACGAGATCGGCATCGCGCGCCTTCAGGATGTCGCGCGGGGTCGGCTGGTAGCCGTGGATCTCGGCGCCTGGCTTGGTGATGCTTTCGACGGTTGCGGCATCTCCGGCAACATTCTGGGCAATATCGGCAATGACGGTGAAGGTGGTGACGACCTTCGGCTTGTCGGCGGCGAAAGTCACGCCCGGCAGCAGAAGCGCCATGGCGAGGAGACGGCAGGCAAGCTTTAAGACCATGGTCCATTCCTGTTCTTGCAAGTCATTCTCATTAAAATCTATAGCGCCTCGCGCCGTTGTCAACGCTTTTGCAAATCATTTGCAAAAAGCCCGGTCGAAGGTGTGCCGGAACTGGAATTGCGGGGTTAAAGGTTCTGCAAGGAGAGAGGCGTATGCTGGCCCATAGTATTGCGTAAACAGTCGGGACAGTGTCATGGCGGAGTTCGAAGCGTGAAGGTGCCAAAGATTCACCTGTCACGAAAGCTCATGCTGATTTTGGGCGGGTTTCTCGTCACCCTCGGCGGCACGGGTGCCGCTGCCGTCTATATCGGTGCCGACAAACTCCTTGGGCCTTCCTATGCTGAGTTGAACGGCCTCGAATGCACCGAAGTGAAGACGGTCGAGATCCAGAAGAAGGACCGCTTCTGGGTGCGCAAATTCATTACCACGAACAAGCCCGGCGACGGGCTGGCGCGCGCCAAGACTGCGCTGCGTGTGGCCAAATCGGTGCAGGAGGCGAAGAAGGCCGACCTCGTTCAGGTGGTCGTGCTTGATCCCAACGGTCCGAAGGATCGATCCGGCATGCGCGGCCGCGCGGTTGGCGCCGACGTGATCTATGTGCCCGATCCAAGCCATGTTCCCGAAGAGGTTTCGGCGCGGGTGTTGACTGTACGCTACGCCGATGGCGCGGCGGCACCGAATGGCGAATTCTTCGGCGAGCGTGTGGACATGCTCGAAGACGACATCCAGGCGCTTGTCGCGAGGCTGAATGATCAGACCGACTGCGTAAAGCCCGAGGTCGTGGTGCCGGAAGGCGAGGGGCATGGCAAAACCTCCGATGGCCATGGAAAGGCGTCCGATCACGGTGCCAAGGATGCCCATGGCGATAAGGCTGCTGACGGGCATGGCGAGACCAAAGGCCATGGCGAAGCCGATGGCCATGGCGAAGCGCCGGCTGGCGAGCATGGCGAGGAGACACCGGTTGCCGAACACGGCGAAAGCAAGGGCTGGATGGCATCCTTGATGGGTATGGTCGGTCTCGGTGGTGATGACGCACCGGCCGACGGTCATGCCGCACCCGCTGATGGCCATGGTGCTGTGGCGGAAGGCCACGAGGCGCCGGCGGACGATCATGCTGAACTGGCTGCCGTGGCGCATGGGGATGCAGGACACGAGGGTGCAGAGCAGCATGTTCAGACCGATGCCCCGGCGCATGGCGACACTGAGCATGCAGCCACCCCAGTAGAAATTCCGCCGGAGGGCGAAGCGGCTTCCGAGGAGGGCTGGTTCGCGTCGATCAAGAGCATGGTTGGCCTCGGTGATGATGAGGAAGAGGCTCCCGTCGAGGATACGGCCGCGAAGGTCGAGCCGGCAGGTGTTTCAGACGATGCTGCGAGCACAGACCATGGTGCCGCCTGGCTCGAGAAGATGCGCGCCCAGCCGATCACCCCTGACGGTTCGACGGCGCCCGTTGGCAAGCCGGAAGAGCATGGGGCGAAATCCGACGGCCATGCGCCGGCCGAAGAACATGCCGCCAAGCCGGGCGATAGCCATAATTCAGACGGCCATGGCGCGCCTGCCGAAGACGAGGCGATCCTGCCGCCAAAGGCCAAGCCCAAGGCTGACGAGCATGCCAAGGCAGGTCACTGAAGCGGCCTCAACTCTATCAGGATGTTCGGAGCTTGAGCGAGCGTCACAGAACGCGCTGGCGCCATTGCTTGGATTTGGTGGGGGCTACCAAACCGAATAGGTGAAGACAGTTCCGTTCTGAGAGATCGACGCATGGCGGCCAGTGGCTTTGTCATACATGACGCCGTCATTGATCTCCGTGTATCGCTCGAGGAAAACGTCCATGCCTTGAGTGTTCCAGGCGGTGCTCGAGCCTCGCATGCTCCCGTCCGCATTGAAAGTCTGACGTTCGGTCATGGTAGATGTGACACCCATCTTCGACATGTCGTAGACGGCAACTGTTCCCGTCTCCAAGGCGTCGAGATAAGACCGCGCCCATTCGGCCTTGGGTCCGCTGCCCTCGGCTCTTTCCTTCAGGGACGCCATCGCCTTGGAATGATAGTGGTCGTCTGTACTGCCCATTCCAGTGCCGGTTTTGGTCAGGGTGTAGGTCCCGTCCGCATTCTCGGTGCGATAGGCGCCTTCCATCGTGAACATACCAGGAAAATGGATAGTCTTAGCGCCGCCCATGCCGGCCACGATTTCAATGATTTTGCCGATCGCATTCGCTGCTTTGAAGACGTCATCGGTGTTTCCGGTCGCCTCAACCGACGAGTTCTCTGCCGACGTATTTGAACTCTGCGACTGTGAGGGCGTTGCGGAGAAAAGCAGGGAGATCGTGGAGCTTGATAGCGAGTTGACGCTGGAAAACATGGGTGGCTTCCAAAGGATATCGGGAATCACTCTTGAAAAATGACCTCGTGGAGGCGAGGCAGTATCATGCTGTTGCAACCTTTAGCCGCAATCTTATGAATTTTCCGTTAATTTCTACTCCAGGTGTGTTCTGGCTTTGTGCATGCAACGAAAAGGCTAGGTGCTGAAGACGCCCTTGTCAGTCAGTGGACTTGAATAGTGTATCTACAAACTAGGAATCCCGGAGCTCTTCCGAGATCCGGGATCTGATGTCTGGCTTGGTCGCTGGTCTCAATCGTTGCGGTTGCGGCGCGCCGGGAAGAGGATGACGTCGCGGATCGACGGGGCGTTGGTGAGCAGCATGATCAAGCGGTCGACGCCGATGCCGAGGCCACCCGCGGGCGGCATGCCCTGGTCGATCGCATCCAGGAACTCGTCGTCGAGCTGCTTGTCCTTTTCGCCGCGCGAATGGGCCTGTTCGAGCTGCTCTTCCATGCGCTTGCGCTGCTCTTCCGGGTCGTTGAGCTCGGAAAACGCGTTGCCGACTTCCCAGGCGTTGCAATAGGTCTCGAAACGCTCGACGAGGCGCGGCTCGCCCGGCACTTCCTTAGCGAAGGGGGAGATGTCCTTGGGGAAATGCGTGACGTGGCTCGGCTGGATCAGCGTGCCCTCGACCTTCTCTTCGAAGATGAAGGCAAGGCATTCGCCCCAGGTCCAGTCCTTCTCGACTTCAAAGCCGGCGGCCTTGGCAGCCGTGCGGGCTTCTTCGTCAGTCTTGATCGCGAGGAAGTCGATGCCGGTTGCCTCCTTGACGGCGTCTGGCATGGGCACGCGCTTGAACGGGCCCTTGAAGGAAAGCTGCTTGTCACCGAAGGTGACGTCGGTCGTGCCGTGGATACTGATGGCGAGCGTCTCGAACATGCGCTCGACGAGGCCCATCATGTCCTCATAGTCGGCATAGGCCCAGTAGCATTCCATCATGGTGAATTCGGGATTGTGGCGGGTCGACACACCTTCGTTGCGGAAGTTGCGGTTGACCTCGAATACCTTGTCGGCAAGGCCCGATACCAGCGTGCGCTTGAGGAACAGCTCCGGCGCGATGCGCAGGAACATGTCCATCTTCAGCGTATTGTGGTGCGTCTTGAAGGGTTCGGCGGTCGCGCCGCCATAGATGGTCTGCAGCATCGGCGTCTCGACTTCGAGGAAGCCTTCACCCTCTAGAAAACGGCGGATGCCGGAGACGATCTTCGAGCGCTGCTGGAAGCGGAGCTTGGATTCCTCGTTGGTAAGGATGTCGAGGTGGCGCTTGCGGTAGCGCAGCTCGATGTCGGCGAGACCGTGATACTTCTCCGGCATGGGGAGAAGCGTCTTGGTCAGCATGGTGATTTCATGGGCGTTGATTGTGAGCTCGCCGCGCTTGGTGCGACGGACCTGACCCTTGACGCCGATGATGTCGCCGAGGTCGATCATCGGCAGAAGCGCGCGGGCTTCTTCCGGGGTCGTGTCCTTGTGGGAGAAGATCTGGATCTTGCCCGAGGCGTCATGGATATCCATGAACATGCCGGAATTGCGCGAGGAATAAACGCGACCGGCGACCGTGATGATGTCGTCTGACGTCTCGTCCAGCTCCAGGCCCGCATATTTCTCGGCGAACTCCGCATTCGTCATCGTGCGATGGAAATGCGCCGGATAGACATCGCCGACCTGTTCGCGCAGCAGCGCAAGCTTCTGGCGGCGGACTTCCGTCGGGTCGGAGGAGAGGGCGGTGTCGGTCTTCTGTTCGGTCATCGTGTGAATGCCTCTTGCGGCTGTGTTCGTTTCAGTTCGCCGGTGCGGCTTGCTCGGTCAACCCTCCCCCTTGTGGGGAGGGGAGGCGTCTCGCTCTGGGCAAAACCCCTCCCCAACCCCTCCCCACAAGGGAGAGGGGCTACCCTCAGTTCTGCGCACCCGCCATGGCGGTCAGCACCTGGATCGCGACCTTCAACCGCTGGCGCACGACCGAGCGACCGAGCAGTGCCATCGAGTCAAACAGCGGCAGTGAGCGCTGGCTTCCGGAGACGGCGACGAAGAGCGGCGGGGTGACGACGCGGAGCTTCTTGCCCATACGGTCAGAGATCGCCCGCAGTTCTTCCTCGATGGTCGTGACGTTCCATTCGAGAATCTTTTCAAGGTCTGCCTGGACGGTGGTGACGATTTCGAGCGTTTCCGCCGGGCTGGTCTTCAAGCCACCGAAAGAGGCAGGCGTCAGGCCCACGTCGTTTGCCAGCAGGAAGCCTGCAAGCGGCGGCAGTTCGCCGAGCTTTGTCACGCGGCTCTGGGCAAGCTTCAGGCCTTCGACGAGACGGTCGTTTTCCTGAGCCCAGTCGAGCACGCGGGCGACGAAATCTTCCGGGGTCAGCTTTTCGCGCAGCCAGCGGCCATTCAGCCAGTCGAGCTTCTGGATGTCGAAAATTGCGCCGGCCTTGGACAGATTTTCGGGGTCGAACTTCTCGATCAGCTCTTCCATCGTCAGCAGTTCTTCACCTTCAGCGATCTGGATGAAGAACAGGCCAAGGAAGTTCATCAGAGCTTCCGGCAGATAGCCCAGCGCCGAGTAGTAGGAGATCGAGGTCGGGTTCTTGCGCTTCGAGAGCTTCGACTTGTCGTGATTGCGCATCAGCGACAGGTGCATGAACTGCGGCGGCTCGAGACCGAGATGCTTATAGATCAGGATGTGCTTCGGCACCGAAGCCAGCCACTCTTCGCCGCGGGCGACATGGGTGATCTTCATCAGGTGGTCGTCCACGACATTCGCCATATGGTAGGTCGGCATGCCGTCCGCCTTCAGCAGGACCTGCATATCGACGCTTTCCCACGGGATCGAGACATCGCCATAGACACCGTCGTGGAAGTCGCAGGAGCCCTCGGTCGGAACCTTGAGGCGCACGACATGCGGCTCGCCGGCTTCGACGCGGGCGGTCACTTCCTCGGCCTTGAGATGCAGGCAAAGCCCATCATAGCCCGGCGGCTTGCCGGCGGCGCGCTGGGCTTCCCGCATGCTCTCCAGCCGCTCGGGCGTGCAGAAACAGCGGAAGGCGCCGCCATCGCGGACCATCTGCTCGACGAAGGGACGATAGATGTCCTTACGCTCCGACTGGCGGTACGGGCCGTAGGGGCCGCCGACATCGGGGCCTTCCGACCAGGTAAGGCCGGTCCATTTCAGCGCGTCCAGCACCTTCTGCTCGAACTCCGCGGTCGAGCGCGTCGCGTCGGTGTCCTCGATGCGCAGGATGAACTCGCCGTCGAATTTCTTCGCGAAGAGGTAGTTGAACAGCGCGATATAGGCGGTGCCGACATGGGGCTCGCCGGTCGGGGAGGGGGCAATGCGGACGCGAACGCCGGACTTGGTCATGGGTAAAGCTCGTGGTGCGTGCGGATGATCGGCGCCCGAGCGCCAGATCGAGAAATTGTGAGGCTGCCGGTGAGGGCTGGCGAGAACGGATACGGCACCTCGGCACCGCCTGTTCCACAGCGTGGCCTTAGGCCATATTCATGGCCGTGCGTCAAGAAAAACCACGGAAACCGGGCTTTCGGCGCGGCGATGAAAAAAACTCAAAAAAAATACACATGCGTGGAACCCGGTGACGGGTCGCGCGTTCATATGCCAGAGCGCAGGCCGTGCCAACCGGACGCGACGGATCAAGGGGAACACGGGAATTTTTCCGGTTTCTTTCCGTGGCCAACGAAATGGCAGGCGAGCCCCTTAACCGTCCGGCCTGCGCTCTCCCCCAAGTCCCCGCCCCCAAGGAAAACCTGCGTCCCGCCGACGCAGGTTTTTCTTTGTGCGCTGGTTTTTTTGAGTGCGGCGCTACCTCACCGGCCAGACCATGAGCAGAGCCGGGATCGATACCAAGACGATCAGGATCGACAGCGGCAGGCCGAGCCTCGGATAATCGGAAAAACGATATCCCCCCGGACCCATGACCAACGTGTTGCACTGGTGGCCGATGGGGGTGAGGAAATCGCAGCCGGCGCCGATGGCGACCGCCATCAGGAAAGCTTCCGGCCTGTAGCCGAGGCCGGTTGCGAAACTGGCGGCAATCGGCGCCATGACCAGAACTGTGGCTGCGTTGTTGAGGAAGGGCGTCACGGCCATTGCCGTCAGCAGCATCATCGCGACCGCACCCCAGGCCGGCATGCCTCCGGCCATGGCGTTCAGCCAGCCGGCAATGACATCGCTGCCTCCGGAGGTACGCAGCGTGTCGGCGACGGGGATTAGGGCTGCCAGCATCACCAGGATGGGGCCGTCGATGGCGCGATAGACCTCGCTCACCGGGAGAACCCCGAAGGCGACCATGGCGAGTGCTGCGGCGAAGAAGGCGATGGCAACCGGTGCGAGGCCAAGGGCGGTCGCCGCCATGGCGACCACCAGGATCGCAAGCGGGATGAAGATGTTGCGGCTGGTGCCGAGCAGGATCTCGCGCTCTGCAAGCGGCAGGCATCCGAGTTCCGTCAATATGGCCGGCATCTGCTGGCGCAGTCCCTGCAGCACCACCACGTCGCCGGACCGCAACGTCAATTGCCCGAGCCGTTCGCGAATACGTTTGCCCTGACGGCTGACGGCGAGCAGGTTGACGCCATAGGTGTGCACGAGTGAAAGCTCGCTCGTCGACTGGCCGATGAGAGGGGAGCCGCGACCGATCACTGCCTCGACGGACGAGATGTCGCCGCGCCTTTTGCGGTCGCCATCGGTGTTGCCTGAGAGGCTGAGATTGCCCTGTGACACGATCCGGTCAAGGGCCTCCGAGGGGCCCTCCAGGAGTAGGATGTCTTCCTCGTGGAGGAGCACGTCTGGAAATGGTGACAGGCGGGTGTGACCCCGCAGAATGGCTGTCGCGGTCACGTCGCCGTGCGATGTCTGGAGCAGATGATTGAGCGTCTTGCCCGCGAAGGGCGACTGGCGGGTGATCATCGCTTCGGTGGCGAAGTTCGAGGCTTCGAGCGCCTCCTGCAGCGAAGGGTTCTGGTTCTCACGCCGAGGCACGAGCCAGTAGAAGAATATCAGGAAGATGATGCCAGAGGCCGCAAGTGTCGCGCCGACAGGCGTGAAGTCGAACATGGTGAAGGGCTGACCGGTCATTTCCTCGCGCAAGCGCGAGACCGCAATATTGGGCGATGTGCCGATCTGCGTCATCAGTCCGCCGAGCAGGGCCGAAAAGGCCATGGGCATCAGGAAAACCGATGGCGGCACGCCGGATCTGCGCGCAAACTGGAAGGCGACCGGCATCATGATGGCGAGTGCGCCAATGTTTTTGATGAAGGCTGAGAGCACCGCGACCGTAACCAGCAGCAGCAGCATCTGCCCGTGCAGCGAACTCAGCGCCGGGAAAAACCGCTTGATCGCAAGGTCGACGATGCCCGAGCGCGCGACGCCTGCACTCACCACGAGTGCGCTGCCGACGATGATCACAAGATCGTCCGAAAAGCCGGAAAATGCCTTCGATGCGGGCAGCAAACCGAGCGCCACCGCTGCAACCAGCGACACGCATGCCACCACGTCGTAGCGAAACTTCTCCCAGAGGAAGGCGGCCATCATGACCGCTATGAGGCTGAAGGCGAGAATTTGCTCGTATGTCATGGGGCTCCGACGAGGTGCGGGCAGTCTATGAAGGCGTAAGCGCTGGCGACAATTCCCGCAAGGGGTGATCCCGACGCGCCATGCCGGTGCTGAACAAGAAAAAGGCCTATCTCACGACAGGCCTTTCTTTAAGATCACAGGCGGCTCAATGCAGAACCTTTCTGGTCAACCGGTCACGCTCGCGCTTGCGGCGGGCGAACATGTTGAGCACCTCCACCAGGGCGGAGAAGGCCATGGCGGCGTAGATATAGCCCTTGGGTACGTGGAAGCCCATGCCCTCTGCGATCAGGGTCGTGCCGATCATCAGGAGGAAGGCGAGGGCCAGCATGACGATGGTCGGATTCTTTTCGATGAAATTGGCAAGTGGCGTTGCGGCCACCAGCATCACCGTGACGGCTACGACAACGGCCACCACCATGATCGGCAGATGCGGCGTCATGCCGACAGCGGTGATGATGCTGTCAATCGAGAAGACGAGGTCGAGCAGAAGGATCTGGCCGATGGCGCTGGCGAATGTGGTTGAGGCGGTAGAGGCGATGAAGTCCTCTTCCTTGTCGATCGGGTCCACGCTGTGGTGGATTTCCTTCGTCGCCTTCCAGACCAGGAAGAGGCCGCCAGCGATCAGGATCATGTCCTTCCAGGAGAAGCCGTGGCCGAAAGCTTCGAAAACGGGGGTGGTCAGCTGGACAATCCAGGCCACCGTGCCGAGCAGGGCAAGGCGCATGACGAGCGCAAGGCCGATGCCGATGCGGCGGGCCTTCACGCGCGTGTCTTCCGGCAGCTTGTTGGTCAGGATCGAGATGAAAATGAGGTTGTCGATGCCAAGGACCACTTCCATGACGACAAGCGTCACGAGGGCGACCCAGGCCGCCGGGTCCTGGAGAAGAAGGGTGATTTCCTGCATGGATATCTTCCGCGCTGATCAAACGGATTGGGAACCCACGACATGAGACAAATCGCGGATGTTGGCAAGCACGGAATTTTTACTTGGCGTGAGGAACAAAACCCGCAGAGGGTCAGCTGCGGGTTTCGTCTTTCCTGGGGCCGTAGAAGTTCATGAACATGCGCAGCCCGGACTCCACGACGCGCTCGATCTCCTTGTCGTCCGGACGCACGGGGATATCGTTGAATAGCCGCTTCTTGAAGTAGCCGGCGGTCGACATGTCGATGAACTGGCGAGCAGCCAGATCGGTGTCCTCGACTTCAAGCTCGCCGCGAGCGTTCGCGCTGGCGATATAGTCCTGCAGCAGCACCTTGATGTTGGTGGGCGAGGACGCGAAGAAGCGCTGACAGAGCGCCGGCATTCGATCGAGCACGCCCATCAGGATGCGCATGGTGGGGATCATGTCGGTATCGAGAATGAAGTGGGCGTGCGCCAGCGCATAGCGACGAAGGCCTTCCTCGACGGTCGCACTTTCGGCAAGAATCTGCCGGATTGCAGCGTCAAACTCGCTCTTCTCACGCTCGACAAGCGCACCGAACAGGTCTTCCTTGCTCTGAAAGTAGACGTAGATGGTGCCTTTGGACACGCCGGCTTCCCGCGTGACGTCGTTCATGCTGGCGGCATCGAAGCCGAGCTTCATGAACACGCGCTTGGCGCCGTCCAGGATCTGGCCCCGCTTGACCGGGTCTGCGCCCGCTGCGAACCGGCCGACCCCACCGCAACCCTCAGGGGCCGCTATTGTGATCTCTTCCTGTTTCATTGTCTGCCTCGGCATCACGCCTTTGAACTGTTAACCCAATTGGGCCTTCCCAGAGAATAGCCGTTTCTATGACTTGATATGCGTTATCAAAAGCTATATGTCAATCGAACCGAACGGTTCAGTTCGAAAGATTTCAACCAGATCCCGGCCCGTATCATGTCAGTGACGCAAAGATCCACCGCCCTTCGTTCCGCTTCCACTCCAGTCGATCGGGATGAGGCCGCGCCCTTGAATGACGCGGATACCGGGACCCCAATTCAGACTCCTCCGGGTACGCCACAAAAGACGAAGCGCAGCCCCGTTCTCCCGGTGATTGTTGCTGCACTGCTCGCTGCTGGCGGCTGGTATGGTTACGGATGGTGGACCGAGGGACGCTTCATGGTCTCGACGGAGGATGCCTATATCGAGGGTGACATCGCGATCATTTCGCCCAAGGTTTCCGGCTATGTCGACAAGGTCAACGTAACGAGCAACCAGTTCGTCCAGGCGGGTGATGCATTGGTAACGCTCGATGGGGGCGATTACCAGATTGCCTATGAGCAGGCGGTCGCCAACAAGGGCAGTGCGGAGCTTGCCGTCAAGCGGATCGATGCGCAGATCACGGGCGGTGAGGCCAGTATCGCGCAGGCAAAGGCACAACTCGGTGCGCTCGAGGCTGCCGTCCGCGGCGCGGAGATCACCGCCAACCGTGCAAGCGAACTCGCCTCCAAGTCGGTCGGCACCGCCGCCGACCTGGATAATGCCAATGTGTTGCTCGACCAGGCGCGGGCCAATCTGGTGGCAGGGCAGGCTGCCGTTTCCTCGGCCAATGCCAATTTGGCGCTTCTGAAGGCCCAGCGCGAGGAAGCGCTGAGCACGGTTCGTCTGCAGCAACTGGCCATCGACAAGGCCAAGCGTGATCTTGATTTTACCGTGCTCAAGGCACCCTATGATGGTGTCGTGGGCAATCTGGCTGTTCAAGCCGGTGATCTCGTCTCTGCCGGTAAGCGGCTGGCAGCCCTGGTCCCGACCAGCGAACTCTATATCGAAGCGAACTTCAAGGAGACGCAGATCGCCGATCTCGTGCCGGGTTCGAAGGTCAAGATCCATGTCGATGCCTATGGTGACCAGCCGCTTGAGGGCACGGTGACATCGATCGCCCCGGCCTCGGGTGCCATCTTCTCGATGCTGCCGGCGGAGAATGCGACCGGCAACTTCACCAAAGTCGTTCAGCGCGTACCCGTTCGCATCGCGCTGCCCCAGGACGCGCTTGCCGGCGGCCATCTACGCGCCGGCCTCAGCGTCATTGTCGACGTCGACACCCGCACGGCTCCCGACGGCCAGGCGCTTGCCGCGAAGTAACATCACCGGCTGACGTTATCGAAAGGGCCGTGACATGGCCGCAACCACCACAGCAGACATCGCTGCCTCGGCGCCCGCCGAGGAGCGGATGGATCCCAGACGCGTCTTGGCCTTCCTGGCGATGGTCTTCGGCATGTTCATGTCGATCCTCGACATCCAGATCGTTTCGGCCTCCCTATCCGAGATCCAGGCTGGTCTCGGCGCGGGTTCCGATGAAATCGCATGGGTGCAGACCTCTTATCTGATCGCCGAAGTCATCATGATCCCGTTGTCGGGCGTGCTGGCGCGGATTGTGTCGACCCGGGTGCTCTTCACCTTCTGTGCTGCCGGCTTCACACTCGCCAGCGCGCTTTGCGCCACCGCCACGAACATCGAGCAGATGATCGTCTACCGCGCCATTCAGGGCTTCATCGGTGGCGGCATGATCCCGTCGGTCTTCGCCGCCGCCTTCACCATCTTCCCGCCGTCCAAGCGCAACATCGTTTCGCCCATGGTCGGTCTCGTCGCTACACTCGCACCGACGATCGGTCCGACGATCGGTGGTTACATCAGCCACGCCATGTCGTGGCACTGGCTGTTCCTGATCAATGTGGTGCCCGGTGTCATTGTGGCTGCCGCCGCCTGGAGCCTGATCGATTTCGACAAGCCGGAATACAGCCTGATCAAGAAGTTTGACTGGTGGGGGTTGGCCTCCATGGCTGTCTTTCTGGGATCGATGGAATTCGTTCTGGAAGAGGGCAACAACAAGGACTGGTTCAACGACCATCACATCGTCATGGGGACCATCGCCATGGTGATCGGCGGGTTCATCTTCTTCCGCCGTGTGTTCAAGGTGGAATTGCCCGTTGTCGACCTTCGTGCCTTTTCCAATGCGAACTTTGCCTTCGGCTCACTCTTCTCCTTCGTCATGGGCGTCGGCCTCTACGGCCTGACCTATCTCTATCCGCTCTATCTCGGACGCATCAGGGGCTATGACTCGCTGATGATCGGCGAGACCATGTTCGTGTCGGGTGCCGCCATGTTCCTGACGGCCCCTGTTGCCGGGGCTCTGTCGAGCAAGCTCGATCCACGCGTGATGATGATGATCGGTTTCGCCGGTTTTGGCCTCGGCACCTACATGATGACGGGAATTACGGCGGACTGGGATTTCTACGAGTTGCTCGTGCCGCAGATCCTGCGCGGCTGCTCGCTGATGATCTGCATGGTGCCGATCAACAACCTGGCGCTTGGCACGCTGCCACCGGAGCGTATCAAGAATGCCTCGGGCCTCTTCAACCTCACCCGTAACCTCGGCGGCGCGGTTGGCCTGGCAATCATCAACACCATGCTCACGCAGCGCACCGACGATCACTATGCGCGGCTGTCGGAACAGCTCTCCTGGAGCAATCAGGCGGCCCTCGACTGGCTGGCGAGCGTGGGGGCAAACTATGACAGCTACGGACTTGACGGGACGGCGGTAGCCATCAGGAAGCTGTCCGGCCTGGTTACCCAGCAGGCCTGGCTCCTGTCCTTTATGGATGTCTTCATGGGGCTGACGGTGCTCTTCATCGCGCTGATCTTCATGGTGATGTTGTTGAAGAAGCCGCAAGGGGCAGCGCCCGCCGGGGCCGGTCACTGACGGCATCATTGCCGCATGAGGTGCGGGTCCAGTATTTGATCGATCTCCAGACCTTGGTCGTCCCATCCTGTGGGACGGCCTCTTTTTTGGCAAGCAAGAGGTACGTACATCAGATTTCTGATTTACGTACCTCATCCCTTGGTGTAGGACAGGCGCCGGAGGAGAGAATGAAGCCGACTGTTCATGACATCGCGAGCCGCGCAGGGGTCAGCCTTGCTACCGTCGACCGGGTGCTGAACCGGCGACCGGGGGTCAGTGCGCGCACCCGCGAGAAGGTCGATCAGGCCGTCAGCGAGCTCGGCTTCGTGCGTGATGTCGCGGCTGCAAACCTTGCCAAAGGCCGCGTCTATCCGCTGACCTTTCTCATCCCCTCCAACGACAATTCCTTCATGCGGGGTTTGCGGCTTGCTCTTCAAGAGGCGAGCGCCCGGGCAAGCGTCGAGCGCATCGCGATCCGCCTCGTCGATGTGCCCGCATTCGATGCGCCGGCACTCGCGGCCGCCTTGCGGGAGGCCGCAAGGCAAGAGCCGGCCGGCATTGCCTTTGTCGCTGTCGATGCGCCGGAGGTGGCCGAGGCCGCCGCGGAGATCTCGGCTGCTGGCATTCCGCTGGTGACGCTGGTCTCCGATCTCTCCGGTACGGATCGCGATCACTATGCCGGGATCGACAATACGGCCGCCGGGCGTACGGCTGCCAGCCTGCTTGGGCGCTTTGCCGGCGGTCGCCAGGGCAAGGTCTGCGTTCTCGCGGGCTCCATGCTGGTGCGTGACCACCGGGAGCGTTGCGATGCCTTCGCCTCCGTGATGGCCGCCGATTATGCGGGACTTGATCTGCTGCCAGTGCTCGAAGGGCGGGACGATCCAGTCGCCGTGGAGCGGCTGGTGTCGGAGCTCTTTTCGAAGCGGGACGATATCGTCGCCCTCTACAGCCTGGGTGCCGGCAATCGCGGTCTGATCAAGGCGCTGGAGCGCCTGCCGAAGGCGCGACGCCCTGTCGTCATCGCGCATGAGCTGACGGACACGACGCGTGATGCCCTGCAATCGGGACTGATCGATGCCGTACTCAATCAGGATGCCGGGCATGAGGTGCGCAGCGCGATTCGCGTCTTGAAGGCCAAGGCCGATGGGCTGCCCGTCGTCGCGGCCCAGGAGCGCATTCGGATCGACATATTCTTGAAGGACAATCTGCCCTGAAGGCAGAGGAATGGAGGACACCCATGTATCTCGGACTGGATCTCGGTACGTCGAGCGTCAAGGCGATGCTGATCGACGGCGACCAGAAGGTTGTCGGCGTCGGCCTTGCCGGCCTTACCGTGCAGCGTCCGCATCCCGGCTGGTCGGAGCAGGCGCCGGGCGACTGGCTCGTGGCTACCGAACAGGCGGTGGCTGAGCTTAGGGCGGCACATCCGAAGGAACTCGCCGCCGTCAAGGGCATCGGTCTCTCCGGGCATATGCATGGCGCGACGCTGATCGATGCGAAAGATCGGGTGCTCCGGCCCTGCATTCTCTGGAATGATACCCGCAGCCACGCGGAGGCCGCGAGCCTCGATGCAGACCCGCGCTTCCGGGCGCTGACCGGCAATATTGTCTTTCCGGGTTTCACCGCGCCGAAGCTCGCTTGGGTGAAGAACAACGAGCCGGAAACCTTCGCCAAGGTGGCCAAGGTGCTCCTGCCCAAGGATTACCTGCGCCTCTGGCTGACCGGTGAATATCTCTCTGACATGTCGGATTCGGCCGGCACCAGCTGGCTCGACACGGGCAAGCGCGCCTGGTCGAGCGAATTGCTGGAGGCCACAGGCCTCACCATTGAGCAGATGCCAGGTCTCGTTGAAGGCACCGATCGCGCCGGCACCCTGCGCGCAGAGCTGGCAGCAAAATGGGGCCTCGGCTCTGATGTCGTCGTGGCCGGCGGGGCAGGCGACAACGCGGCCTCCGCCTGCGGCATGGGCACGGTGGCGGAAGGTCAGGCCTTCGTTTCGCTGGGCACATCGGGCGTGCTGTTTGCAGCCAATGCCTCCTATCTGCCGAAGCCGGAAAGCGCGGTGCACGCCTTCTGCCACGCGCTGCCGAAAACCTGGCACCAGATGGGTGTCATCCTCTCGGCCACCGATGCGCTGAACTGGCACTCTGGTGTCACCGGCAAATCCGCGGGCGAACTGACTGGCGAACTCGGCGATGCGCTGAAGGCACCATCAGGCGTGACCTTCCTGCCTTACCTCTCGGGCGAACGCACGCCGCATAATGACGCGAAGATCCGCGGCGCCTTCATCGGACTTGGGCATGAAAGTGACCGCGCCGTGCTGACGCAGGCTGTGCTCGAAGGCGTCACCTTCGCCATCCGAGACAGCCT
>OGCL01000868.1_pt1 | contig 29037 bp, 23 predicted proteins | sample 1570041 | NCBI WGS metagenome assembly OGCL01 (sample SAMN06266162, study PRJEB24511) | hot springs metagenome | isolation source: Hot spring water | place: South Africa: Limpopo | collected 2015-06-22 | reverse complement strand
ACGATAGCCTTGAAATCAGACGGGACGCTCTGGGCTTGGGGAAGAAATACCTATGGTGAATTAGGAGATGGGACAACGACTGATAAAAACACACCAACGCAGATAGGCTCTGACAACAATTGGGTCTCTGTATCAGCAGGAGGACATCACACTATAGCCCTGAAATCAGACGGGACGCTCTGGGCTTGGGGAGATAATTTTTTTGGTCAATTAGGAGATGGGACATGGACTAATAAAAACACACCAACACAGATAGGCTCTGACAACAATTGGGTCTCTGTATCAGCAGGACACTACTACACAATAGCCCTGAAATCAGACGGGACGCTCTGGGCTTGGGGAAATAATAGCTCTGGTCAATTAGGAGATGGGACAACGACTCAGAGAAACACACCAACGCAGATAGGCTCTGACAACAATTGGGTCTCTATATCAGCAGGAGGGTGGCACACTATAGCCCTGAAATCAGACGGGACGCTCTGGGCTTGGGGAGCTAATGGCTATAGTCAATTAGGAGATGGGACAACGAGTAATAAAAACACACCAACGCAGATAGGCTCTGACAACAATTGGGTCTCTATATCAGCAGGAGGGGAGCACACGATAGCCCTGAAATCAGACGGGACACTCTGGGCTTGGGGATATAATTACTATGGTCAATTAGGAGATGGGACAACGAGTAATAAAAACACACCAACACAGATAGGCTCTGACAACAAGTGGGTCTCTATATCAGCAGGAGGGTATCACACTATAGCCCTGAAATCAGACGGGACGCTCTGGGCTTGGGGATATAATGGCTATAGTCAATTAGGAGATGGGACAACGAGTAATAAAAACACACCAACGCAGATAGGCGCTGACAACAAGTGGGTCTCTGTATCAGCAGTAGGACATTACACGACAGCCCTGAAATCAGACGGGACGCTCTGGGCTTGGGGAGCTAATGGCTTTGGTCAATTAGGAGATGGGACAACGACTAATAGAAACACACCAACACAGATAACGTTTGGGGCTGTTCAATACATCCTGACCGTAACCAAGGCGGGTAATGGTAGTGGTAATGTATCTGTTGCGGGATGTACCCTGAATTGGTCAGATAATATAGGCAGCTGTTCTGTAGCAGCAGGGACAATACTTAACCTTAATGCCACTGCTGATGGAGGGTCAACCTTTACTGGATTTACGGGCGCTGGTTGTGTTGGAACTTCTAATTGCGCTGTAACTGTAACCAACAATAAATATGTAACAGCCACTTTCAGGACAAACTCTGCAGGTCATATGATTAACTTATCTCAAACAGGTCAGTCAACCTCCTATGACTCAAACATTCCAAAATTTGATGATGGTGCATTGAGAACAGGTCAAGGCTGGATAAGTCCTCGTTTTATTGTAGACTCTCCAACGGGAACAGTAATAGATAAAGTCACAGGTCTAATGTGGATGAGGTCTGGTAACACGCCAAATATTTCAGGTTCACCTAACTGTAATGGTAGCGCTATCACATGGACATCTGCCCTTGATTATGTCGTCTGTCTCAACGATAATAACTATCTTGGTTTTAGTGACTGGAGGCTGCCAAATATAAACGAAATGGCAAGTCTTTTTAATGCATCTCAGACAAATACTGCTACATGGTTAAATAGTCAAGGCTTTGCAGACATTCCAAACACATTAGCATGGTATTGGACATCAACGACTGTCTCAAATGCAACAGGTAATGCTATTGCAGTTGCAACAGATAGTGGCACATTTGTATCTGATAGCAAGACATCAGTTAATTATGTAATAGCAGTTAGAAATTCCACATATACTCCAATCTTAGGTAAAATTGTAAGGACAGGTCAGAATCAAAGTTATGATACAACAAGGCATGGAGAAGACGGAGATATTCAGTCAGGTGAACCCTTTCCTGCTACAAGATTTTCTGTATCAGGAAATATTGTTACAGATAACCTCACGGGCATACAATGGGCTAACAATGCAGGAAACCCTACTTTTGATTCTTGTAGTGGTGGTCAAAAGAATTGGCAAGACTCAATGAATTACATAAAATGTCTCTCTGAAAGAAATTATCTCGGACATAACGACTGGAGACTGCCAAACAAGAATGAACTAAGGAGCCTTATTGATTATCAAAATGCTGCTCCTGCATTGCCTTCAGGTCATCCATTTACAAATGTCCAAAGCACCACCTACTGGTCATCTACCACAAATCCTGCAAATACTGCATCAGCATATACAGTTAATTTTAATACAGGCTTACTAAGTAATGTACCAAAAACAAATGCCACTCCTTATGTGATACCGATAAGAGGTGGTATAATATCTATTTCAGTAAGCATATCAGGCAGTGGCACTGTATCAGTAACATACTTATCAAATACATTAAACTGCCCACCTGTATGTGATGGAAATTTCAATTTTAGTAATTATAATTCTATTTTTATAGCCTTTATACCGAATATTGGGAAGACATTGACTTCAGTAACAGTAAACGGGATAGAAATTGGACCTGTCCACAGACTTAGACTTCGTTCAGCTACCCAATCCCTAAACATTCAATCAGAATTTACGCAATAAATCAGAGGGCAAGTCTTGCAGATGTAACATAATAAGGGGCATTAGAAATATTAAAACTTATAAATTAAAGAGACTTATCCATAGTAGGCATGGGTTATATATAATAATTACAAATTGGCAAGGACAGTAATCTCTGAGACAGATAATTCCTCATATTGTATGTCCTTGATAACAGTTTTTAAGTCTTCAATAAATCTAATGCCCTTTTCCGGTATATCAAATTTAGTAAAATGGACCTCTTTGACCTTATATCCGCTACTAGAGAACATTTCTATTATATTGTCTTTTGTGAAAAACCTTATATGCGTCCCAGAGAGTATGCTGAATGGTACATAGTCCCACCTACCATTTAATAATTCATAAATTATTGCCCAATTATTTATATTAGGAACAGTAGCAATTATAAGACCTTCCCGATTAAGATGAGCATTAAGTCTTTGTAATACATCATAAGGGTCATATAAGTGTTCCAACACATCGGCACATATTATACAGTCATATGTCCCTAACTTATCAGTTCCTGCTATTTTTTCAATGTCAGCACAAATAAATTTATCTAATCTGTCAGCTGCCCATTTATCAAATGAAGCATCTATGTCAACACCTTCTACTCGACAATTTTGTCTTTTCTTGATAATCTCTCCCAAAAGTCCCCTTGCACAACCTATATCTAATAAACTCTTAACATCAAGAGAGATAAAGGGAAGTAAATCTATCCTTGGACTTTCATAACAATTTCCATACCTATGAACATATACCCCCTTTGCAACTCCGTATCTTAAGCCCTTCGTTTTAATGACCCTTAAAAGATTTTCAAAAGAATAGTTGCCATCAAGGAAATTTAACAAGTTACTTTTAAATAAAAGACAAAATTCATCTATCTCATGAGTCTCAATTACTTCATTACCATAATTACTGAATATATCTTTGACTACCCAGCTATAAACCGTAGGTGTTTGATAAAAATATGGAGGGAGATGTCTTTGTAAATCAACCTTTGTCTCATTACTTACTGGAACTAATACATCATATCCACTATTTTCATTAAAAATTCTACTTAAATGGTCTACAGAATCTTCCGTAATAAATACATTACTCTGGATGACAAGACAATAAGCTGATTTGCCTAATTCCTCTTTTAATTTATCAAAAGTATACACTTCATAAGAATGAATCAAAGCCTTTTGAAATCTTAAGAGGGTCTTTTCCTCAAAATCCCCCAAAAGATTGTTTTGGTAAATAAAAATGGTGGTTGTTTTGGTCAATTAATCTAAGAAAAAAAGCAGGGTTATAAAAACCCTGCCTGTTTTCTGCTATTTACCGTCCAAGGAAACATCGAGCTTTTGCTTCAGTAGTTTTCCCTGCCACAACTACTCTAAATTTTAAAAAATATTCAAAATGAATAGGTAATCCACTAAATCTTACAATTCTCTGTATTACTTTAGTCTCGTTGGGATTAATATTATCAATATCCCAACTACCCAAAGAATATTCTAAGTCGTTGTTACGCTGGATTGAAATAGTGTACTTAAAATTAGTTGCAGCTGAAGTTCCTTGATTTAAAAGTTGCACACTTGTATTTATATCCTCTTCATTTGACCAACAATTATGGTCAATTCTTGTAATTATAACATCAGCACCACTCTGTCCGCCACCAACACCATTGCCATATAAGTTGATATTAATTGTCCCTACTGTAAGTTTTCCAGTAAACTGCCCATTTGTTTCAGGTGCAAATCTCACAATAACAGTGCATGACTGATTTACTGCAAGTATTTGATTAGCAGTACAAGTACCTCCAGTTCTAGTGAAATATTGTCCTGAAATGTTAATAGCACCTATATTACCTGGAGCAGTCCCTTCATTCTTAAATATAACCGTATGGTCGTAATAACTGTTAATGTTAATATCCAAATAATGAATATTTGTATAATTTGCAACTATTTTAGGAACACCAGATTTTGATATTTCATATGTTTTTATCGTAGGATTATTATAAGAAGGGTCTGTCATATAGAGTATATATGCCTTGCTTCCATTTGTATCGTAAGCCATACTAAAAGAGTTTACATCATTTGCTATAGTTTGTGGATTACTGCTACCGTTGATTTTTGCATCATTTTGTAATGAACCATTTTTATTCCTAACTTCTAATGATAGTGTATTTGAAGAGTTTTTATATGCCCTTATAATCAAATCAAGATTTGAATCATAAAAGCTTGTCTCTTCAGAATAAGCTGACACCACAAAAATTAAAACAAACGTCATGGATAAAAAAAGTTTTGCAAAATAGATCATAATACTCTCCTTGCCTCCTTTATTTTTTTATATAAAAACAATGCGTTTTAAAATCAGACAACATTATCTAAAAACATGTTGCCATCTTCCATCTTCATAAATCCATTCATCTTCCAATAAAGTCTTAAAGTACTTATGCGCGAGAGGGGGAAATAATGTCATAAACTCAATAGTTACTAAGGCCCTTTTTTTATCGGAATCTATATCAATTTTTTTGATAGAAAAGGATTTGATCTCTATCCTTTTTATTAGCCTCGCCTGTGCATTATAATCATTAAATTTCGGTAATCCCTTTTCTGATTCATATTTATAGGATTCTTCATATTTATCTGCTAATCTTAGTGTCCAGTATGTTGTAATGATTTTATTTAAAGAACCTTCAGATAAATCTGTAGATAAATTTGTTTTTGCACATCCAATTAAAAACAATAATATGATTATAGTTAAAGCACTATATGTGAGTTTTTTATATTTTTTTTTCATTTACTCTTAACCATCCTATAGGCCTTTATTCCATTTTCTGTATTTGACTCTAATGCACAATTAAACACAAATAAAACTGAACCATCATATTGCCTTCTCATCTTGAAGTCAAAAACAGCATTCAAATCATTTATTGTATTTATCTTATATTCGTCACTTTTAACCCATTTTTTATCACTATATTTATAAATAATGATAGATTCCTTTGTTAGCAAGCCTAACTCATTCTTGCCATCATTGTCAATATCCGCTATATCAAATACACCTATATCTTTTATTTCTTCAAGACCTGATGAGATGTTTTCGATTACACCATTAACATGCTTAAATGCCTTTAAATAAGTGCTACCATAGACACCAAGTGGACTAATTTTAAAAACCATCTCATCTATATTATCACCATCTATATCACCTGTTCTTACAAAAAAAGGTATCTCTCTTTCAGTAAAGATATCTAAGTTGAGATACTTAAACTTGCCTTTTCCGTCATTAAGCCATATAGATTTTTTAAGTTCTTTTATCCCTGTAAGAGGGGCAATTATTATGTCTTTTTTACCATCTCCATTGATATCACCAACAGCAAATGAATCACCAAATATATACTCAGTCCCATCTATAAATATAGGTTTTATAATTCCATTATTGTTTAACCCTACCATGATTCCCGTTTTTAAGTCTTTTTGATTAGGATTAAAAAATTCAGACAAGGCAATTATATCAAGCCATCCATCTCCATCCATATCTTCAATTAAGACGGTTCTTGATCTAAATAATTCATCAATAGGGGTAATAATTTCAAAGTTGTTTTTTTTATCATTTATTAAAATTAGTATTTTTCGTTCATGATTGGCAAGAACTAAATCGTAAAAGCCATCTTTATTAATATCACCTATTGCAATAGCTCCATAATTATATTCCTTAGAAAAAGGGTATTTATACACTTCAGATTCTTTCCATTTTTGTTCATTATTATCATAATAAAAGATGTAGGGCCTTCTTTGTTGATCCGATGCCTTCCTTGGAGGTGGCACAATAATTTCAAAAAAACCAGTCTTATCTATGTCATATAATTCAATGTTTTGTCTCCAAAGTCCAGAAATAGGTAAGCCTATAGATATGTCTTTTATGTAAGTATCATCAGTTTTAGAAACACCATGAAAAGATGATGCACAGCTTTTTAAGAGAAATATACTAATTGCAATTAATACTACTCTTTTTAACATTTTTTAAAAGATCCTCCCATTAACAAAAAAAAGGGGATGTAGTAAAATCACTACATCCCTCTTTTCTCTAAGTGTTAATTAAATAGACTTAGTACTCTTTGTGGATTGGATGAATCACACTCCAACTAAGTGCTGCCCCTGATGGGCTTGCTGCCCTTTGATATGACCATCCTAAGATTGTATTGTTTGTTACATATGGATCAACTGCAAAGAGACCGAATCCTGCCTTTGGAAATGTTGTAAAGAGACCTGCTGGTACATGGTCTGCAACATTGATGATATTTAACTCATCAGGAATTGGGATATTAAGAGATATGCATCTTTCTGTTTCATCACAAATTATTCCTGTTAATACACGAGAAGTTCCAGGTGCAGCATTTGTTCCTGAAAGGATTACCCACCAATTAAATGAATCAGTTGAATCGTTCATCAAGTAATATCTTGGATACATCCAAGCAGCTGTTGAACAAACTGCTACACCTGTAACTGTTGATTCGCAAAGATTTCCAGCTAAATTATTTTGTACAGTGTAGCTATTAAAGCCAGCTGCAAAACCTTTTGTCAAATCAACTAAATACTGCCATCCTATAAGATTATTTCTGTTAGCAGTAGGTTGCTCATAGGTGATATAACCAGCATAATATTTTACGCCACCAATTGTCCTCTCTACTAAAGCCCTTTGTGCTGGTGACATCTTCGCTACTAAAGCTTTACATGAATCAGACTCAACATCACGACCAGTTAATCTAATCTCTGAATCATATACAAACACGCTTCTTGTGTTGAATACGTTAAAAGGAACGCTTGTGAATGGTCCTACATTCTGAGTTTCTGCAATAGCCCAAAGAGTATCCAAATTGTTAGTTGCATCAGCACCACAAATAAAAGGAACTACTACATCATTACCTGGAGCATAGTCAGCAACACCAAGTATTCTAACAACATCTTTTAACCCGTTGCCTAAAATGTTAGCAGTACTTGTTCCATTTCCTTCAATTATGACTGCATGAGCCATACCAAAAGTTAAAAGCATCGCAGTTAATACTGCAATTAATACAAAAAATTTTTTCACTTTGATACCTCCTGATTAAATATTACCCAGTCAAAGACTGTGGCATTTTTTGTTTTACTACTTAAGATATGCTGCCTTGATAACCTTATCAACTCTTACCTTTCCCTATCACCTCCCTTATAGCACTTTGTAAACTTCATAACAACTTAAGCTATCAACGATAGCCTGATTTATCTTAGGATTCATCACCCCCTTTACAACAGCTAAGGTAAATTTTAGATTGGTGATAATTATAATCAATGAAATGTATATTGTCAAGGTTTTTATAACTTAAAAAGCAAAAAAAATTTAAATTCATATTACAATTACATTCCTAAGATTAATTTAATGTGTATATCTTAACATAAGGCTTTGAAAAAACAACACTAAAGTAATTACTATCATTTTTCTGAAAAACAAATAGTTGTACAAAGAGTGAGTTAAAGGTCTTATAATCAAGCATTATCAATGTGTGATGTCTCTTCAAGTAAAGTATTATTATATTTGAAAGGGGGTTGTATGTTTTTTTTGTTATTTCCTTGGTTGTATCATTTTTGTCATTAATCAGGTAAAAATCTTTTATCTGATAGTTCTCTTTGTCAATCACTGCTTCCATACTGGATAAGTCTATATATGCCTTATTTCCGAGGACAAGCTTTTTGCCGTCTTGTTCAATATTATAAAAAGGATAGAAAACACTATCATATTTCTTCCTGCCTGTTAAAAGACTTCTATTTGAATATTTAATGATATTATCAAATATACTTATCATCTGATAAGGGAGAAAGAGGTAAACCCTAAATTCTCCTTTGTTCTTAATCTTATAATCTTGCGAAGACATGAAAGATATAATATCATCAGGGTTTTCTATTTTCTTTGATAGTAATTTGTTTATCATTTCTTCAAGGAGAGATTCACTTTTGGTAATATCATATAGATAGGATGACTCTTTAGTCAAGTTGTATGCTAATCTTTGATTATCAGTAGTTAATATGAGTGATTCAATATAACCATTTCTCAAATTTCTGCTTCCATCGGTGAGTGTTTTTAGCCCCGTGTAATACTGCACTGCATAACCATAGTCCCACCACGAATATACATAGTCATTATCGCCTGCAATACCTTTCAGATATGTCAAGGCTTCTATGTCCTTTTTGGTCAAAACTATGGGGTTTTCATATTCAATTATGTGTTTTAGATTAAAGGTAAGAGGGAATGCAAGAAGTAATAAAAGTATAAAATAGCTAATTTTTTTTCTATCTATAACTGATGAGAACAATAAAATTAAGTAACCAAAACTAAATGCACAAATGGGGATTGCATAGACTGTATATCTTGCCCCCCAGATAAAGGCAGTCAGCCCAAGAATAAAAAGCGGCATAATTAAAATAAAAATGGGATGTTTTCTTAAAAGAAAGACGAGGCCAACAACAGATAAGATAAAAACAATTACATTGCCTGAAATTCTATGGGCAAGTTCTAAAAAACTCGTTTTTTCAAGTTCACCTGTCAAAGAGGTAAAGTCAAGATATTGTAACCCTGTATTACTTTTCTTAATGAAAAATATATTTATCAGCTGCATGTATTTTTCAAAAATCATCATGATATTAGACAGTGAAAGAGCTAATAAAATCGCTGTAATTATTGAAATAAGGTATGAGTAGATAACAACCTTCATCCCTCTATCTTTAAAATAAATAAAAAAAGACGAGATAATGCAGATTCCAGAGATACGATATATCAGAGGTATGTTAAGGGAAGAGATTAAGATCAAAAGTATAGTGATAAAACCATAGGCATTTTTCCTGTCAAATACCAAAAGATAACAAAAGGAGATTATAACGATAAGGATTATCAGATAAATACTTGCTACATACCACCAAGAAAACAATAGGGTAGTCAATACTGCAAGAAATAGATACGTTAAATTTCTCTTTAAAATACTTCCCATTATTGAATATAAAACCAATAATGGTAAAGTTATGTTTAGCATATCAGTGTCATAGTAGCCAACCATCGTGCGATTGTAGTAACTAACTGTAATTGATGCAAGGAGTGCAGAGATAAAACCAAGTCTTGAAAGATTAAAAAGTCTTCCAATGAGCAACATTGGAAGGACTATTAGCGAACCAACAACAGCAGGCATATAAAATATCAAGCTTTCAAAGGGAATAAAAGGTAAAATCTTTGCCAGATATACTGTGAATATAGAAAGAGCCTCTGTAGGTGGAATGCCTTTTTGAATCGCATCAAGAGCCTGCTTGGCAAAATAAAAGGAATCATGGGTAAGTGGTATAAATTCACCGTTCCAGTAAAGTTGTTCATATCTTGAGTACTTATAAACCCATATTAATCTACATAGAAGTGAAAAAGTATAGGCTATCAATAAAAAGAACAAAAATTGACTTTTTGTTATGTTGTCTTGTGAAAATTCATTTTTCAATAATTTGGCAATCAAAGATTCATTGACAGGATGGGGAGAGGTGTCTTTTTTTTTCTTTTTCATTGTTCTGCAAAAATATAAAGTGGGGTTTAACCCCACTTTATCAGTTGATATTTTTATTTCATCCCTATAAATGCCCTGCCAATAAAGGCTGACATCTGCTCTCGTGGGACGATTTGGTCTGGATTGTATGAGCCTGATACTGTCGTAAAGCCTTCATCTTTGAGTTTTTGGATATATTTAAAGAAATTGTGACCATTCGGCACATCAGTAAAATGAGGTGTCTCTGTTTTTTTAAAATCCTCACCAAATTTTGCCCTAATGATAAATGCAGCCATCTGTCCCCTTGTAACTTGAGAAGTAGGGCAATATTTTAGAGGCTGTTGTTCACAACCTACGGTAATACCCTGCACATACATTGCATGTATATAATCGTGAAATGTGTTGTTTCTACTCACATCTGCAAAAGAAGCATTCGATTGTATAACTGTAAACTGCTGACCTTGAACACTGATTGTCCCTATTCTGTTGCTTGTGCTTGCTAAAACAGCATAGCTTGTTTGTCCATGTCCTGTGCCACTTTGACCATCTGTAATATTTATCCAGTTATTGTTTGATGTGGCAGTCCAGGGGCAATTGACATCAAAAGAGTCAAGGGCAGACTTAATGTTAATTCTCGGTTTTACTATACCATTTCTATGATCAGTGATTGGAGTGCCTGTATTTTGAAAGGCTTGTAGTATCTGACTGACAGAGGCATCAGGATTTTTCTGTGTCAATATTGCCCAAGCACCAGCAACATGAGGTGTTGCCATTGATGTCCCAGATTTACTTCCAAAAGAACCATTTTGAACTGATGAATTAATTTTTGACCCTGGTGCGAGTAAATGCAAAAAAGATGCACTATTTGAGAAGTCAGATACAACATCTGATTTAGTTGTTGAACCAACGCTTATAGCAGTTGATATACAAGCTGGGGATCCAATACCATCAGTATGACTTTCATTACCAGAGGCAATTATTGTAGCAATACCAGCAGACCTTAGATTGTCAATGGCAGTTTTGACGCCTGGATTTTCAGTATCGCAATTACTTGTATATTTTCCACCTCCAAGACTCATATTAACAGAAGAAATGTTAAAGGTATTTCGTAGTGAATATATCTTCTCAAGGGCTTTTATCTGATCAGAATCATAAGAAAGTGCACAAGGTGCATTTCCATCACAACTACTGTCATCATCAAATCTTGTGAAGACCTGAAATGCCATTATATTAGCATCTTTTGCAACACCACTAAATGATGTCCCTTTACCTCCTGCAATCCCTGCAACATGAGTTCCATGACCACATCCTTGTATGGATGCTTGACAATCAGCACCTGCTCCAGTCCCAATCTGCTCATTTTGTCCATTTGGACAAAGACTCAATGAGTTATCACTATTTGTTGAATAACAGGCTTCATATACTATCTTGCCTGAGAAAAAAGGATGAGATGTTTCAATACCTGTGTCAAGGATTGCAATTGTCTGGCCAGAACCTGTATAACCTGAATTCCAAGCCTGATTACCCTGTATAATTGGAACGCTTTGAGATAAAAAAGGTCTTGATATTTTATCCTCATAAACACCAGTTACATTAGGACTTGAATATATTGTAGACAACCCTTTTTGGTCAGTCTCAAAAGAGATAAAAGGTATAAATTGAAATCTTTTTAGTCCTTTTACTACATTACCTGATAATTCTGAAAGTAGCTTTGACTGCATTTTATTGATCGATTCTCGTTGTTTGGAAACAAGAGAAGGAGAAGATAAATTGCCTTCTGGCACAAAGGAATCATTTAATCTAACTATTACCCTTACAGAACCATTTTTGGATGTCTTATCTAATAGCGGTTTGTAATTATTAAACTTATCATTGATATTAGCCAAACTTTGGTATTTTGTCATATCAATATCTGATAAATTGTTTGCACGAGACACTGAAATATCAAAACTCCCACTCCCACCTGAAAGAGTCATTACATTACTTGTAGGTCTTAGAGAGTAGTTACATTGTGATGAACTACTCGTTTCGCTTGCCATTACTGACAAGATAAATATTGAGGTATTAAGTGATAAAGAAATTACAACTATTAAGATCAAACTCAATATTAATCTGATGAACATCTTTAAATCTCCTTTTTTTAATTTTAAATAGTCTTTTTTATACGATAAGCAATAATCAGACCCTACCATAATTGTTTAAAGAGAAATTTGATTTTAAAACTTAATAGGTAATAGTATGAGACTTTTTAGATAATTTTACCTTGTCTTTAAATAGAATTAACACCTCCTTCTGACCTGTCATTTTCAATGTGTTTTAGAAAAATCTCCTCGAGCCTTTTGCCTACTATTGAATCAGTAAATCTATTTTTGACAACCCTGAGGCCTCTGATTGATAAATATAGTCTCTTTAATGGTCTTTTTATCAACTCTTCAATTGCCCTTGCTATTTCGAGAGGAGTTTTTTGAGGGACAAAAAGGGCATAATCCCTTTTCATATCAAGGCTAAGATAAGAAGGTATAGCTGTAACAACAGATGGAACACCACAGGCTAATGCCTCAACAAAGGGAAGACCAAAACCTTCATTTTCTAAGGAAGGCGATACAAATATATGAGCACTGTGATAAAGTTCTCTCATCTTTATAGGGCTTACCTTTTGATGATACTCATTTATTTCTGTAATTGCCATTTCTTCTTTAGATAATCTTGTGTAGGAGACCCTCATTAAATAAATTTTATATCCTTTTTTTCTAACTATCTCTACTGCCTTAATTGCATCAGCAATTCCCTTGACAGAATACTCAAAGGCACCGACTATCAAAATATTTATCCTGCCTTTTTGTAGCAAGGACCTTTTAATAATATTTTTTGGTCTATATAATCGGCAATCGACAATCTGACCTACAGTGAATATATCAAAGTATCTTTTCAAATAGATAGAAACGAGTCTATCTGTCAACCATTGCCCTATGGTAATCTTTGTTATAGGAAGCCTATAAACCCTTTCTATTTCTTGAAGAATATTTGCATACTCAATTGTATCTCCCTCATAACCCTGACAAAGATGAAAGATTGTCCTTACATTCATCTTAAGTGCCTTTTCAACAGTAGTCCAAAAGGTGGCAATTACAATGTCATAATAAGGTTGATTAGGCAGGTCAAAGGTTCCTTTTAAATAAGTTACATTGACATCATAAGGATACCACTCATGGTCACCAAAAAAGGCTAAAATGTGAACTAAATGACCCCTCTTTTGTAAAGCCCTTGCTTGATCAAAGACAACCCTTACACCACCGCAAAGTTCTGTTGATTCAAGCAAATAACATATTTTGAGCCCTTTAACCAATGAGCGACTCCAAAAAATCAAAATCTTGACAAAGGGCTCAATATTCTCTAATCACAATGCTGTTTTAAAAATGCCCTATATAAAAATGTTGATAATTCAGCCCTTGTAATAAAATCATTAGGGCAGAACTTACCACCTCCACAACCTGTGGCAATACCAAGATCATAGAGTTTTTTGATATACTTGCATTTAGGGTGATTTATGCTTACATCACTAAAGGGTGAGCCGTTAATACAATAATTGTCACTTACAACTTCTCTCAAAGCCTTAATCATTGACTCTGCAACAGTAGAGCGAATAACTAAATTATTAGGGCAGAAATAGCCATTGGTACATTCACCAATTATCTCAAGTTCTGCAAGTCTGCGAATATAATTGCAAAAAACATTTCCTATGGGATTATCAAGAAACCAACCTCCCCCATTGTTACAATACTGGTCAGGTGGTTCACCTTCCCTTGCCCTTGAAATAAAAGCAGTAAGTTGTGCATTTGTTACATAATCATTAGGACAGAAATAACCACTTGAGCAACCTACTGTGATACCTGCACAGGCTATTGCATTAATGTAATCTTTTGCCCAATGAGTTGAAGGCACATCATTAAAGTTAAACCCACAATCTCTACAACTTGAACCTGACTGTTGGATTATATATGTAAGGGGGGTAACACTTGAGCTTACATGGGCAGTCCTGCTAGTGCCTGCTTGATTTTGTAAAACCTTATAAGCGACCACCCCACTACCCTTTCCAGTAAAAGAATTGCTATAACAAATATTTTGATTACATTCATAGGCAAACTGAACCCACTTGTCTGTGGCATCACTTACGACTGTCCATTCTTCCTCTTTATTTGTGCATTCGCTATCAGTAGGAGCTAATATAGAAAATTTTCCTGTTCCTGCGGCCTTCCCAAAACTTTTTGAAACAGGCTCTATTTTATAATTACAAGTAGAAGATGGTGAAAAGAAAATGGCATTTACGGTCTTTGATGTATCAATGGTTAAGGTGCATGTATTTGCAGAACCTGAACAATCTCCGCTCCATCCCCAGAAGGTTGAGTTTCCCGTTGCCGTTGCCGTCAAGGTTATAGTTGTCCCTTGTGGGTATTCTGCGGTGCCAACATTTCCGTTCCATGAAATATTCCCTGTATTTACTGTAACATTGCCCATGCCCGTTCCAGTCTTTGTGACTGTTAATCCTGATTGTGCTAATCCAATTTGTGTAATATAAAAATTTTTGTTACCAAAAAGGACAATCCTTGCCAATCTTGAGCCAATATTATTAAAGGGTGCTACATTATAGCTAATTGTTCCACTACCTACCCCACTCCAGTTATTGACAGTTACCCAATCTGCATTACGATAAGCATAACTTTTTGCCGCAGAGTCCCAATATCTTTCCTCAACCTTTGAGGCATACCAAAGGCACTGAGTAGTATAACCTGCAGATGTACCAGAACTAGCAATATTAAATGTTTTTGTGCCACCTTGATGATCAAAACTATGAACAGTTGGATAATAATTTTTAGTATCGCAAGCCCCCACTAATGTAAAAACCTGTGCATTGCCTGAAACATCAAGAGGAATATTGCCAGAAGAAAGAGCAGAAATAGTCACATTAGCTCCTCCTGGAATGTTGTTCAATTGTTTTAACAAATTAATTGATCTCCCTGCTGCACCATCACAAGCGTTACCTGTTAAATATATATACTCATCTATTGGAACATTAGCATTGATTAAAAAGTAATATGTTGTAGTGCCAGCACTTGGTATAGCTGTTGAAAGAGTAGTAGGAGGATTAGTGTTAGAACATGCTGTAACCTGCCCCCCATTAAATGCTGTACCAGAGAATTTTACTTTTAAAATATTACCTGGTATAAGTGCCTGACTTTTAACCTTATATTCGATAGCATGTCTTCCTCCAGGTGCAGTGCAAGTAACTTCGCTGTCTGTCCCAGGATTAGACACATCTATATTTATTGTTCCATTCGCAGTACCACAATTCACATATACTTCACCAGCTAAACTATTTGTTGTTGTTAAAAAAACAAACAATGCTACAAACAAAATATTCTTCATAGCTAATCCCTCCTTATTTAATTGAGATTAATTTTTTATAAACCACTTAAAACTTTTCTTTATATCATCTGTGATCCTTGCAGCCTCGTCAGTAGTTGTTAATATTATTGGGGTAATCATAATAATCAATTCAGTCTTTGTCTTAGAAGTAGAAGTATTTTTAAAAAGATTTCCAATTATTGGTATATCTCCTACAAGAGGGACTTTTGTTTGTGTATCGCTCAAATTTTCAGACATTATGCCACCAAGGATTATTGTTTGTTGTGATTCTGCCACCACATTTGTCTTAATGTTTCTTGTAAGTATAATTGGAGAATTAACATCAGATATATTATTTTGTTGAGCCTCACTTGACTCCATTGATATATCAAGGGAAAGCATACCTTCGGTATTTATATTGGGCTTAATCTTCAGAATAAGACCTGTGCTCCTGTATTGGACACTTTGTGTTACAATTGTATTACCCGTTTCTGCTGGGGTAGTCTTTGTCTCTCCTGTTATTATGGGGACATCTGTTCCAATCTGTATTGATGCCTCTTGATTATCAAGGACAAGGAGCCTTGGGGATGAAAGTATGTTAATCCTGTTATCTTGCGCAAAGGCATTTATAACAGCCTGAATATTCCTCATATCAGATACAAATTGATAAACTAAACCCGTTCCAGTCCCAACACCAAGTTTTCCAAGGGTGCTAACAACATAGTCTCCTTTATATTTACCAACATCCATCCTGCTTTTTATATACCACTCAAGACCATATTTTAGGTCATCTTTTAAGGTCAGTTCTGCTATTGTAGCTTCCAGGAGAACCTGTCTTGGTGGTGCATCAAGGCTTTGAAGAAAGTTTAAGATTGTCTTATATTGCGTTGGAGATGCACTGATTAATATGATATTTCTCTTGTCATCAGCAGCAATCTTTAACCCAGTAACAGAAAAAGAAGCAGTTGTCTTACCTTGAGGTGAACTAACTGGAGGTGGAGAAGGTTGACTCACCTGTGGGACCCCTACTGGTGTCATAGATGGCGTTGGAGAAGACTTTGTTATGTCTGAGCTGATATATAATCTCTTTAATGAATCGACAAGGTCTGATGCCTTTGAATATTTAGGGGTATAGATAAATGCCTTTTCATCTGTGCCCGCTGCTTCAGGGGTATCAAGCCTTTTATGCCATTCAAGTATATATTTAACTGTCTCTTCATCAGGGGCAATAATTAATAAACTACTCAATGCCTTTATTGGTATAAAGTAAATCCCTGCATCTTTCGGTAAAGAGGTAATATGAAAACCCAATCCCTGTAAAATGGCAGTTAATTGTCTAACAAAATCATCTACTTGCCAATAAGTAAAAGAAAGCATAATAAGTTTTCTTTGGTTCATGTAAGGGACATCAAACAAGTTGATTAAATTAACTACCTCTTTAATTGAAGATGCAGAACCTGTAAGCATAAGGGCATTCTCTCTAAAATATACCCTTACACTAATTCCACCCTTAAGCATTTCACGTATTAATCCCTCTATCTCCTGAGCCTTTACATGTTTAAAAAAGACTATCTGAACTATATCTGCAGGGCTTTCAGGCACATCTCTGCCTAACCTGATATCTACAGGTTTATAATGTTTTGTCTTCACGATATATAATGCCCCTGCCTTTTCCTCTATTATCAGGTCATATTTCTCAAGAAAACCAACTACTATATCTAATACCTGTTCTGGAGACATTTCTTGATTCATCCTTAAAGTGACTGGTGTTTTCATATTTTTGACTGGCTCATCTATAAAAAACGTTATCTTTAATACCTCACCAAGGGCATAAATAATGAAATCAGATAGGGGCATAGCCTCTGCATTTATCATTACAGGGGTTTGCACCTTGATTACCTTATTTAAATCCATTGGGGGTTTTGGTGGGGGAAGTTCTTTAGATTTTTCCATTTTTTTAAAGTCAGGCAAAGTCAATTCACTAACAGATGTTCTTATGTTCTTTTTATCCTCTGTGTTATCCTCAATATTTATTTTATTTTCCAATCTTTGATCAACGGAGGTCGTTACATTCTTATCAAATACTTTGTCGTAAGTTTGTTTCGCTAACAGTGAAGAACAACCATATTGGCCAAAAGATAAGGCAATAGTTATAACAATAATTTTCAAAGAAATTTTCAAAATTACACCTCTTTTATACATTTCAAAGACCTTTTTTTTGAGCATCTTTTTTAGGAATGACATCAAAGACCTTTAACTCCAACAATTCTTCTTCTCTCCTTATCTTCACACTTGTAGTTTTTATTTCCTCTAAGGTGGCATCGTCAATGAGCTTATCACCTTCTTTTAGAAATAGCATATTACCTTGATAATCTCTAAATAATGCCCTTTTCTCACTGCCCTTTAAAACTGCAATAAGATTATAGGGGTTTTGGGGCAACTGTTTCAAGAATTTCGATATTTCATACCTGCCATCTTGGGCAAATATATTACGCTTTTTGATAAACTTATATTCATCTTCGTCATCTTTATCTTCGGCATCATCTATTTTATCTGCTTTAACATCATTCATTAATTCTTTATTACTTGTTTCTTCTTTTTTATCACTTTTTTCATGACCATCAATAATTTGAGGTCTATCAATGCCAATCAAAAGAACTACAATTGCCAAAAAAATAAAAAGCCCATCAAACCTATTTTTGTTAATAAAACTAACGGCCTTTTTTATGAGTTCTTTCATTTCTCTGCCCTAAAGGTTATAAGGGTAAAATTGAAGGTATTATCGGGCTCTTGCTTAATGGTTTCAAATTGCCTAAATTTAATCTTTTTGTCATACCTTAATAATTCAAATAAAAAGTTATTAAATGCCTGTGGTTTACCCTTTAGTCTAATTATCACAGGCACATCTGTCAATATCTTCGAAGGAGTCGCCTCTGGCATTTCGTAGTTAACCAAAGATAATCCTTCTCTTTCTACAATTGATAACACATTTTGTAACAATTCAGTTTGAATATCTGTATAGGATACACCTTTATCATAAATACTGTCCTCATCAAAGGATGTCTTTTCAGGTATTTCTTGACCTTGATTTCTTTGAAGAAGGATAAGTTTTGCCTCATAGGTCTCTTTTATCTCCTGAAATAACTCCTGCTTTTCTTTCAAAGCAGAGGCTTGAGGCACTATTAAAAATCTTATAATGGCTAAAATAAGAATTAAATAAATAGCAATCTTTCTGATCTCTTGTCTATTCATTAAAACACCAAAAGGATAGTAATATTATATTGACCTTTCTGGTCTTTATAGAAAGCCCCTTTTACCTTTAATGACTCAATTTCATCAATATTATTTAGAATCTTAATGATTTCTAAGGGTTTTTCTGTAATTATTTGAAGCTCTACATTTCTATCGTTAATATTAATCCTCTTAAGAAAAGTCTTTTCAGGAAGGTACTGGGCAAGCATGTTAAATAAATCAATAGGAACGATTGAATCCTTTAGTTTATCATTAAGTTCTTTCTCAATCTCCCTTTTATCTAAATCTTTTGATTTTTCATCAAGCCTTGAGAGCTTAGAATTTATAAGGGCAATCTTCTGTTTAAGTTCATTGGAATAACTGTCGTAGTAGTAACTTGATATAAATAATGAAAGTAGATATCCAATCAGAATATAAATGACTGCCCTAAAGAATATCTCCTTTTGTTCAGGCAGGTTAACCAATAACTCTGATATAGAAAGCCTTTTGATTGGAAGATCTCTTACATATTCTATAGCGAATGGATATCCCTTTGTACTTTTATATGAAACCATCGGTAATAAATCATTTGGCAAACCCTGTATCTTGAAATTTTTATTATCAAAAACCTTTATTTGCCCTATATCTTTGTTATCAAGTCTCACCTTTCTAAGTAAATTAGCCAACTGTTCCCCATCAATCTTCTTAGACACAACTGACCCTAAAAAACCTGTCTTATCATAGACCAAAAGATAAATCATATTGTCTTCAAAGGATATACTTATCTCTGCCTTTTCAGAGAAGAAACAAGCCTCTTCAGCAATAGCTTGTATATAGGGGAATTTGTCTTTTATCTCATCAGTCAAAGAACTATCCCATCCCCATATATCTACTAATGTGTAAGCCTGATAAGTAGTAATCTTGAAATAGTAATCGGTCTTTTTGTAAGGGAAAAGATCATTTATTTCAAGTGATAGTGCCTTTGAGATGTCATCCCTTGAGGCAGGTGGATACTTCTTTAAAACATGCAGACATAGAGCCTTATCAATAATCAGTATCTTTTTAGAAATTAATCTCTTCAAACCCTTTAACTCATTAATATTAGTCCTTGAAATTGATTTATCCTTATTAATCTCAAAGAGTTCAAAGCCAGACTTTTTCAGATAGCCTACTAACACACTCACCCCTCTTTCCAATAAAAAATACTAAAAGGTGTCCTTAAGCCAAGTGATGTGTTTAAGCCTGATTCAATAAAATAAATTGACTTATTGTCCTTTTCATACCTTATGTTCACATCCCAAAACCTTGATGGTGAAAAGTTATTTAGTTCATAAGCCTGAAAAGGCAGATTTTTGCCAGTTAACATAAATACCTCAGAATTTGAAGTGATTTCCTTATTTGCCCTATAAGCCTTCACTGCCTCTAATGTCTCTTTGGTTATATCAAGATGGGCAAGTAAGACTTCATCGGGTGCAGTATTGGGATTAAAACCTGAATTTGGGAGCAAGGTAATAAAAGGCAGGATTTTTTCTATGGAAACATCTTCCATACCTTTGATAAAGGCAAGTTCTTCAATATACTGTAAGGGATAATTCCTACTTGAGTAAGATTTATCTTGAGAGCGATAGTAAAAGCTCTCTGCACCATTTATATGTAATAAGTCATCCCTGTCAACCCAATCCCTAAGACTTGCAATAAATACCGGTATATCTTTTTTATCAGGATAAAAAATCTTTATCAACCTGCCTATTGATTCTGTATCATAAAGACTTGTCAGAGATATAAGGCCATTACTATCTTTTAAGGTTATCTTAATATTTTTTTCCTTAACTGTTACTGCCGTTCCATTTAAAGGGATTGTATCTATTCCAAGCAGTTTTTTGCCATTATATAGCATTACCTCTTTTGAAGAGAAGGTGCCACCGAGTATGCAGTATATTAATGTCTCAAATGCACTATTTGCATTAATCATTGCCTCAGTTTTGTATTTTAGTGCCTCAGCAGCCTTAATGTGTTCTTTCACAAACCAATTAAATCCAATACTGACAGTCAGTATTATTGCAGAGATAAGGAGAGATAGTATAGTTGCAGACCCTTTACTGTTCATTGTAGTCTCTTTTATAAGTTGAATTTGTGTTAATTCTGTAAAAAAAACTATGTTCCTGTGCCCCTTTCTTAAAGTCAACCCTTACTAAATAAGGCAATATCAGATAATTTTTTCCAGTAAAATTTTCAACCCAAATCTCTTTTTGTTGTCTAAAATCATATCCGTAATATTTAAAATTAAGTTCATCGAGCTCATCTAATATCTTAATAGAATGCCCCTTTTTATAGTTTCCTAAGAAATAATCCCTCTCTAAATCCTTCATCCCTTTAGTGTAAACAGGGATTTCATAATATACAAGTGCATACTTGGCATCCTTATCTTTCTCTTTAATTAACCACACTACCACAGGGATATTTGTGGCAAGTGGTGATATTGATACATAAGAAAGCCTATCTTTATATCCTTCAAAATAAGGGAACCAAAGATTTCTGTCATCTACTATATAGTAGTCTGTTGCTGCACCAACGCTCCTACTAACCCACAAATGCCTTGCATTATCCCAAAAGTTAACCCCCCTCTCAACCACCCCTTGATATTGCATTAAGCCTTGATTTAACGCATAGGTTGCCAACACTACCATTGAACTAAATATGATTATGGCTACTAATACCTCAAGTAGTGTATAACCAGCCTTAGAATACTTCAAAATCTGTGACGACCCTTTTAAATCTAAAGACATTAATAGAATAATCCCTCTTTACACCTTTAAACTCAAGGACAAAATCAACCTTGTATAAATAATTCTCATTAGGTGATTGAAAAGGACCTTCAAAGCTCTGATAAGTAGGTCTTATCTTTTCAATCAATTGAGCCTTCCAATGCAAGGTAACATCTGAACCTAAATACTCACTTCCAGTCTCTTTGGTCAGGTCTGTTGTCTTTATTATATTCATTGCATCTGTCAGCTTTGTTGACACTATATTTGATTCATTAGCCCTTTGCAGATGCTCATAACCCATCTTGAATAAATACATAGAGGCAGCAATACTTGATGTCAAGATAAGCCCTGCAATCAAGACTTCAAGTAATAAAAATCCCCTATGATTGTAAAGCATCTCTACTCTCTATTTAAGGTCATATCACCAAAGGGTGATTTAATATTCAGGGCAAACTTATAATTTTTAAACTTCATCTTTATAGTTCCGCCCGATGTAGTACCTGTCTTAAAATATTTAATGGGTTGTTCTATCGAGAAAAATATATTATTAAAACCCTTCACGGCCTCATTATTTATCATCAAACTTCCTTCTTTAGTAAGTAACTCCTTTTCCTGGTTATACAAGAAAGATTCAAGCCTTATTGAGGAGATAACAGCTACAATCTTTTCTGCCTCAACCGCTGCTTGATAACCTTGATACATTGAATATGAAACAGATACAGTCACTGATGCCATTATTGAAACTATAGTAAGGACAACCAGTAACTCTACTAAGGTAAACCCTTCATTATTGGAATAAACAATCTTCATTATAACTTTAAAGTCCCTGCACTCATAACCGTAAGTATGAGAGATATAACAATAAATCCCACAATAACTCCTGTTATTGTTATTACAATTGGTTCTACAAGGGCAAGCATCCTCTTTGTGATATTCTTAAATCTCTCATCAAAGACCCTGTGAATCTCAAGAAATATCTCCTTTAGATTGCCACTTTCCTCTCCAACTTTTAGCATGTTGTGCACCAAATCAGGCAAAAGACTTACCTTTGAAAAGACATCAGCAATCCCCTTGCCTTCTTTTATTTGAGTAATTGTTGGTTCTATTGCTGATCTAATCTTTTTGTCCATAATTACCATAGTTGAAAGCCTCAAGGCATTGATAAACTCTATCCCACTGTTTAGCATGGAATACATAGAATAGGAAAACCTTGAGAGTTCAAGATAAAGCACTAACTTCCCTAAAAGTGGTAAATAGGTGAGGTGTCCATAGAGGTTGAGCAAAAGTTTCCTTATATCCTTTGAACGAAAAATAAAGACAAGGGCAACAATCACAATAATGATTAAGTAAATATTCGTTAGGCTGAAAAAATTACCAATATTGTAAAGGATTCTTGCAGTAATAGGCAGGGCAGATTCATTTTGACCAAAGATACTGAAAAAACGAGGTATTATAAACTTAAAAATAACAATGATAGTTATTAAGCTGGCAAAGATGAGAAAAGTGGGGTAGGCAAGGGCATTTTTTATCTCACTCTTAAACTGAATCTGAAATCTTTTATACTCCGCAATATTCTCAAAGGCAGACCTTATATCTCCTACGCTCTCACCAGCCTCTATCATTGTAATTGATAGGAGATTAAATCTCCCTGTATCTGAAAATGCCTTTGCCAAGGAACTCCCTGCCTTGACATCCCTTAAAATGCTTGACAAGGCTTCTTTTAAATCCTCTTTTGTTGATGAATTAATGGCAATCTCAAGAGCCCTGTCAATCTTTATCCCTGATTTTAAGAGGATACTTAGTTCCCTGAAGAGATTATACTGATCTGTGTCATTTACCTTCTTTGAGAGAAACCTTCCTGAAAGTAATCCCTCTTTTTTATCCTTTATCGTATCAATCTCAACTACAATCAGACCGTTGCTCTTAAGGTGGGTCTTTGCCTCTTGAATTCCCTCAGCACTTATGTTGCCCGTAATAGTCCTACCCATTGGATCGAGACACTTATATTTAAACTGCATTATGTAACCCTCAAGACCTCTTCAATGGTAGTCAAGCCTTTTAAGACCTTTATCAGTCCATCTTGTCTAAGTGATCTAAAATTATATTGCTCAAAGAGGAGCTTTCTAAGTTGTCCAAGGGATCTATGTTTAATAAAAGTCTCTTTGAGCAGGTCGTCAAATTCAAAACATTCATAAATTGCCATCCTACCCCTATAACCTGTCCCTGCACATTTTGAACAACCTTTACCAATCATAAACTTATATTCACCATTTTCAAAGAGATTGATATACCTTCTATGTAACTCAATTAATTCAAATTCCTTTAAGACCTCATCAGTCATTTCCTTTGGTACTGCACAATTATTACAAATCTTTCTTATAATCCTTTGGGCAATGACACCGATTATAGATGCATTTAATAAGTAATCTTCGATCCCCATCTCAATCAGCCTAAACAGACTGCTTGGTGAATCATTGGTATGAAGGGTTGATAAGACGAGATGTCCTGTCAATGCTGAATGAATGGCAATCTCTGCTGTTTCCCTGTCCCTTATCTCACCAACCATTATGATATCAGGGTCATGTCTTAAGATTGACCTCAGGGCAGAAGCAAAGGTCAAACCAATATCTGTTTTGACCTGTATCTGATTAATACCTTCTAATTGGTACTCTACAGGGTCTTCTACGGTAATTATTTTTCTCTCTGTGTTATTAAGACGAGTGAGCATAGAGTAAAGGGTAGTTGTTTTACCTGATCCTGTAGGACCTGTAACAAGAAGAATTCCATAGGACCTTGAGATAAGTCCTAATGAAATATCAGCATGGTCTTCTTCCAAACCGAGCTGCATAATATCAAAACTCAATCTCTCTCTATGCAAGAGTCTAAGCACCACGCTTTCGGACTTTACCATTGGGATAGTTGAGACCCTTATATCAAGTAATAAAGAGGCAACTTTTATTGTAAATTTACCATCTTGAGGCAACCTCTTTTCTGCAATATCAAGTCCTGAAAGCAATTTAATCCTTGATACAGTAGCAAGATAAAAAGACTCCTCAACTGTTTCCATATCATGAAGAATACCGTCAATCCTAAATCTGATACGATAGACCTCACTTATTGGCTCTATGTGGATATCTGTTACCCTTAACTCCACAGCCCTACTAAGAAGATTATTCAAAAATTTTATAATAGGCGCTTCAAAGGCCATTTCCTTTAACTTTTCTGGAGAGTCATCTATTTGAAGGGAGACAATATCAGAAGCCTTTGAAAGGCTATAAAAACGAGACAACTCCTTGAGTGTTTGTTCTGTTGATAAAAATAAAAACAAGGTATAATCAGTGTTTTTTGACAGATATTCCTCAACAGAACTATTTAAAGGGTCTGTGGTGATGCAGGTTATTAGTTTATTTTCTGGTTCAAAATCAATAGGGACAAAATTATTGTTAATCAAAAAATCAATACTTAAATCACTATTTAAAAGAGGTACAAGCCTGTCATGATTCCAGCTAAAATCCTCTTTGTTAAATATAGGGATAGAAAGTTGTTGAGATAAGGCACCTACTAATTGATTATCTGTAATAACGCCCTGTTGTATGAGTATCTGCCCTATATAACCTCCAACTTGTTTTTGCAGATTAAATGCATTTTCAATATCCCCACTTGAAATATTATATAGAGAAGATAATATTTCTCCAAGTCGCATCATTACCAGTTTTTGATTGCCTTTTCATCTAATTTTCCATTAGGTCCAAGTGAGTAAAGGTCAAAATTGATGTGATCTCCAGGGCATTTAAATTGATAATTTCTGTTCCATGGATCTTGAGGTATCTCTTTTTTTGATAAATAAGGTCCTCTCCACTTAGGTTCATTAGAACTGATAAGGTCTTTTAAAGAACTGGGACACTTACCCACATCAAGCATATACGATTGAACCCCTGATGAAAGTAGCTCAACTTGAGCCTTTGCAATCTCCTCCTTTGACCTCTCAAACCTACCAAGGAGGTTTGGTGTAATTAGTGATGCCAATAAGCCAATTATTACAACAACTAATAACACCTCTATGAGAGTAAAGCCTCTTGAATTTTTTAATAGCATAATAACACCCCTTTAAACTAATTTATAGAGAGATATAATAACATAAACATTTAACACCCAAATACAGCGATAAGAATCCTTAAAATAGCGCTTAGGAAGGGCTGTTTCAGGCTTTTTATAATCGACAAATTTTATTTAATTTTGCTTTATTCATTATAATGCAATGCCTTATGACAAAACCCTAGGAACTTTTTTTATATGGTTTCGTATAAAAATCCTTCACCAGCCCTTCCTATCTTACTTGCTGATTTTATTAAGCTTTTTAGTTCTATCGCTGATTTTGGGTATCCCTATCGCTGGATCTCGGTAACAGTAACTTGAAAGTCAATTGTATTTGCACTTGCATTTATGGGGGTTCTTTGCAATTATTGATACAATCCTTGCAGTATCCGTAGATCTCAAGTATGTGTTTAGTCAGCTTAAAGCCTTCTTTACTGCAAATTTCATTCTGTAACACTTCTATGGTGGGCGAGTAAAATTCAATTACCTTATCGCATCTCACACATATCATATGGTCGTGATGAGAAGAGGCTATAACCTTTTCATAGTGAGAACTGTTTTCATTATGCTGAACCTTCTCTATTAATCCGCTTTCATGAAGTAAGTTTATAATCCTATAGACTGATGCCCTTGATATTTTTTCAGATTTCAATTTTAATCTTTCATACAACTCTTCAGGATCAAAATGATGGTCTATTTTGAGTATTTCATCAATAACAGATTGCCTTCCACGGGTCTTTTTAAGTTTCCTTGAGCTTAAGAAGTCATCAAAGGATTTTTTAAATATTTCTGATTTCATAACAATGATTAATTTTATCACAAAAATAAACTTTACAATAGTTATTTATTGCAAATATAATTATCGTATGTCAAACACCACTGAAGTTGAAAGACTAGACATATCTATACTTTATGTTGAAGATGATGTCTTCATAAGGAAAATGCTTGTAAATATCCTTACAAAAGTTGTCAAAGAAATTCATACTGCAGAAAATGGATTTGAAGGACTAAATTTATATAAACAAATAAACCCCGATGTAGTCCTTACAGATATCAGGATGCCAGTGATGAACGGACTTGATATGGCTGAACAAATAAAGTTTTTAAATAAAAATGCACCTATTATCGTTACCACTGCTTACGGAGATACAGAGAATCTCTTAAGAGCTATTGAAATAGGTATTGATAGCTATGTTTTGAAGCCTATTAATAAAAACAAATTAATATCAGTCATAAATAGGTATGCAACTGAAATACTATTGTCAAAAAAACTTAAAGAACAAGAGTTGATGACAGAATCCTTCCAAGCTTTATTAACCGCTGCAATTGAGCAATCACCAACAGGCATTCTTGTAGTAGAAGCACCATTAGGCAATGTCAAGATTGCTAACAATGCAGCCCTTGACATCAGAGGTATTACAAATTTGAACCTTTTAAACATACCTCTTACAGAACACCCTAAAAATTGGGCTTTCTGTTATGCAAATGGTAATTTTTATGAATATTACAATCTGCCTCACGCACTTTCTATAATGTCAGGTTCAACAATTAAGGATGTTGAAATGGCCATAAAACGAGACTCTGGAGAATTGCGATGGATAACTGCCAACTCTTCTCCTGTAATGGATTCAAACAACAACATAGTTGCAAGCATACTAATTATGCAAGACATAACTGACAGAAAAAAACTTACAGACCAATTGTATCAGGCACAAAAAATGGAGGCAGTAGGTCAACTTACAGGTGGTATTGCACATGATTTTAATAATTTTTTGACGGCCATTATTGGTTATGGAAGCCTTTTAAAAATAAATTTATCTAACGATGACCCTAATAGAATTTTTGTTGACCAAATACTTAACTCTGCTGAAAAGGCCTCTACATTGACAAGAAATCTACTTGCATTTAGCAGAAAACAGATCATTGAACCAAAACATATAGATATTAATGAAATAATATATGGGATGCAAAAAATTTTAACAAGATTCATTGGTGAGAACATAGATTTTGTCTTTGAAAAATATGAAAGTGAAATACCAGTTTTTGTAGATGTAGGACAGATAGAACAGGTAATTATGAACCTTGTAACTAATGCCCGTGACTCTATTAACAAGTATGGATTTTTAAAAATATCTACAACGATCTCTCCTATTAAAGAGAAGGACTTTGAAACTACTGACAATCAAGAAAAAGCATTAATAACTATCACAGACAATGGATGTGGAATAGAAGAAGAACATTTGAAAAGGATATTTGAACCATTTTTTACTACTAAAGATAAGAGCAAAGGCACAGGGCTTGGCTTATCTATTGTATATGGTATTATCAAACAACACAATGGACATATATTCGTCTCAAGCACAGTGGGTAAAGGAACAGAGTTTAGAATATATTTGCCCCTTTCGAATATTAAATATCCCCTTAAAAACAGCAGCGAAGAATCTATATCTCATTCTTCTTATAGAGGCACAGAGACTATATTGCTTGCTGAAGATAGTTCTGAGGTCAGGGATATAATAAAAGAAATACTAAATAATAATGGTTATACCGTTATAGAAGCTTATGATGGAGTTGATGCAATCAATAAATTTGTAGAGAACATGGAAATTATAGACTTTTTGCTTCTTGATGTTATCATGCCTAGAAAAAATGGAAGGGAAACTTATGAAGAGATAAAAAAATTTAAGCCCTCAATAAAGGTGCTTTATGTAAGTGGTTATGCCACTGATATATTGAGTAAAAAAAACATACTCGAGGAAAAAATAAACTTTGTTTCAAAACCTATCATACCAAATAAGCTATTGAAGAAAATAAGAGAGATTCTTAATAACAAATAAAACTAATCATATAATTTACTATTTTACTACCAAAAGGTTCGCAAATAGATCTTTAACTGAGGATACTTTAGGTAGCGATTTTAGAAAATACCCTGTGCTATCCTCACACAGGGCATTCATTTGATTATACTATCTCTTGAAAACACCAAATAATTTATCTAAGGAGCTTTTTTCAAGCTTAGAGACTTGTTCCATCTCACCAGCGTCAAGCCATATGCCTTCACAAGAAGAACATTTATCCACTTTTATATGTTTGTAATCAATCTCTACCAAATTCATACCGCACTTTGGACATCTCATAAAGTGGAGTTCTTTCAGCTTTTGTTTTTCCTCTTCTTGAAGTTTAATCTGCTTCTCTTCTTCAAGTTTCTTTAATCTCTCATACTCTTTACGAGCCATATATTCTTCTTCTTGTTCACTTGGTCTCATCTCAATTCCTCCTTAATTTATTTATCAGATAAGGTAATCAATAATCCTTTTCGATGTCAAGTCTTTTGATTTATCCTAAATAGCGCTTAGGAAGGGCTGTTTCAGGATTTTTATAATCGACAAATTTTATTTATAATTTTGATTTATACATTTA